>CESQ01040733.1_pt1 | contig 11316 bp, 17 predicted proteins | sample 361401 | NCBI WGS metagenome assembly CESQ01 (sample SAMEA2622119, study PRJEB7988) | marine metagenome | isolation source: saline water (ENVO:00002010), including | reverse complement strand
CTTTTAGTTTTTAGTTTTTGATAGATACTGGTTGTGCCTGTATCTTCCTGCTCATCCTCATCTAGGTCTTCGATACGCAAACTGTCTACATTAAATTTAAGATCCAATTTTTGTCCAACTCCACTACTGCTTCGTGTTTTCATAAATTGTATCTGCACTCGACCACGCTCACGCATAGCTCTACTACTAAAAATACCAATCAAATTGTCTGCTGTATTGATCTTACTTATCCCGCCTGCAATGTGGCTGTGATCAAATTCAATCTCATCAACTGCACTTCTATTCAACTGCGAAGCAGTTACAAACAATACACCTAATTCAATTGCCAAGTTTCGTAATTCTTCACTTACAAATTTATCTTTGATAAACTGGTCATTTGGATTTACTTTTACTGTTACTGGCATCATAAGATCCAAGTAATCGATTAACAATGCATCTACTCTAATATTGTTTTGTATTTGAAACTCTTTGAGATATGCTTTAATATCATTTACAGTACAACCATTTTTCATTTGTACAATCTGTAAACCGCCAGCTTTTTTACTTGCCATCTTAACACGCAACTCTACATCACTAGCATTTTTCATTACATCTTTTGTACCCATACCAGTAAGCATAGCATCTAGTCTCATACTAGATAATTCTTCACTAAGTTCCAAACTAATGTACACAACATTCTTGCCTTGCAATGCCCAGTTCAATGCCAAGTTCTGCATGAACAAACTTTTACCACTACCACTACCACCTGCAAATATATTCAATTCGCCAGTGTTAAATCCACCATACAAAAATTTATCAAATGTCTCCCAGCCTGTACTGTTTTGACCTCTACTGTCTTTTATACTTTGTATACGTCCTGCTGGATCTTCCCAATAGTTTGTGCCAAAGTCTTTAGCCAATCCAATTTCTGTTGCCGCTTTGATAATGCCTTCTACTGTACCATACTCTTTGTTCTCAAGTTTATCAGCACTTTGTAGTATTGCCGCCTCCAATGCTTTGTGTCTACAAAACTGTTCAAAGTTGTCCATGAACCAGTTTTTGTGTTCATCTGTCATTGTTGCTCGCACATCACTTGCACCAATATTACCCACTGCATTTACTTGTTCTAGCATGGGAATATCACTGTATTCTTCAACATGTTTTTTAATAAAGTCAACAGTATCTCTGAATTGCCTGTCAAAGTAACTGCTTTCTAAGATAGCATTACACCGCACGAAAAGATCCTTGTCTGCTAACAAGAAATCAATGTACAGTTTCTGTAGTTCTGTGCTATAATCTTCGCTCATAATATTCCTTTATTATACTACCTACATCTAGCTTTTGCAAGTATTTTAATTTTTGTTGCATTTGTTTCTATGCTTTCTAGCACACTCTGAACAGTGAATAATCTTCCATAACGTATCACTGCATCACTAGCATCTTTAATATCATCTTCCCATTCAGGAAAACTTACTGCCCATCCTTGTTTTACTGCTACATTTACAGTATCCATGCCACTTTTATCAAAGTCTGGAAGAAGCACTATTTGTTTATCTAATTCTTCTATTATTTTACATTGTGTACTGTTTGGTGTATTACCTGCTAGTGCTACACCTCCCATTTGTAGTGCATCAAACTGTCCTTCAGTTACAATTATAGTATCATGTGTTTTTTGTGCATCTAAGTTGTATACAAAGTTCTTGGGCATATTATTATAATACTTGGGCATTGCATCTGGTCTATTGTCAGGACACCATCTTGCAGTATATCCAACTATGTTACCTTTGTAATAAAAAGGTAGTATTATCCTATTTGCAAAATGCATATGAGGTGACCAGTACCAATGTTCATGAAAGTCCATACCTCTTTTCATAACATATGTACAAGCCAATGCAAGTTTATCTAGTTCTTTTTTATCCAATTCGTCTATAGGATATTCACCAATACGATAACTGTTTGGTGGAAGCTCTATAGTGGGCCAATCAATTTGTACTTTTTGTTCTTTTGCTTTTTCAATATACTGTCCAGCAATGTCGCCTGCTTCTTCTTCACGCAATAGTTCTAAGTTTACTCTTTGTATATCAGCGGGGTCTGTTCCAAATGTAGTTAATAGTTCTTGTAGTTTTCCACCTATACGTCTACCATCACTCCACCCAGTTTTAAATCCACAGTTAAAACAGTTGTATTGGAAATGATCATCTTCAAAACGTATGCCACCTCTGCCACGTTTATCTGGATTGTGTCCACGTTTATTGCACATTGGACAGTTGCCACTGATCCATCCACTAGGAGTTTGTTTCCAACCACCAGGCATTTGCTGACGAATAAAGTCCAGTACTATCATGTTTTTATATTAGCTTCTATAGATGACTTTGTCAAGTGTTCCAGTGTTTCCAAGATCCGGTGTATGAACCACTCTGACAAAGTAGTACATGCCGACGAATGTATGATATTTAACGGCAGTTGTTATACTGCTAAGTGTATGAGTTTGTCCACTAATATCAAACCAGTCACTTGATAGAGGTTGTAGACTCAGTGAGCCTTGCATTTTATATGTACCTAAGTAGTCTGTAAAATGTACTTGCACTGTATTCAATCCACTTATACTGTTATTGAGTACAGGGCCTGTCATTCGGTCACCAATATTATCATTACCATCTGGATTAAAATTACTAACTGTTTCACTTGGTCTAAGTTCTGCTACTGCACCATCTTTTATTTCTAGTACGAAAGTAATTCTATTGTTTTGGTCACTTAATCCGCCGTAGCTTCCGCCCACATCTGTAACTGTATAAGTAATTATAAGATCATATAACTTTGCATCTAAAGCTAAAGTTTCTTCATGGTCTAACTTGAGTACAAGTTTTCCCTGGGAATAATCTGTAGGGATAAGTGTTTTGGTTAGTACACTAGCTTTGCTAGTTCTGTCAAGCACTGTCGCAGTATACGTTTTATTATCCAATGATTGAGGTTTACGATCAGTATCTTTGACAAAAAAATCAAATTCGACATTAAGTCCTTTATAAGCCACCATTGGCTTGTGATTATCTGGGCCATAATAGCTAGTACCTCTTCGTTGAGGTATAAGAGTTTCAGCTCTTTGGTTATATTGATATACAGTTGCTTGATACATATTTCTAATCCTTACAACTATTTATTTGAATAAGTAATTACTATGAACAACATTCCAAAGAAATATCAGGACCTACTAGATGAATTTCCTTTTTTGACACTTATAAAGTATGGTGGCAACGAATATGTAGGCATAATACAGAATATGGATAATAATCTTGCTAGTATGTATAACTTCGAAAACATTAAAGACATAGAAGACAAACGTGAATTTTTAGAAATTGGAGAAGAATGGTGGTGGGGTACAAACCGTATGATACCCATTAACATAATTTTTAAAACAAATTTTGAAAAATTTAGAAGTTGTTTGTTGACTTTTAGTATTAAAGATTTTGAAGTAATGCATGGTCCTACTATAAGTTTAAACAATATAATACAAAAAAGAGTTAAACGTAGAAATATACAGCTAGTCCGCAGACTGTAACTGTTCACATAACAAATTCATGTGTACAACTACAACCATTGCGTAACTAATTGCGTGGGCTTTCTTAAAATAATAAGCCTTGTTATCGTTTAGTGGTTTTGTCCACACTTCTTTCATTATCGTTGGCCACCCTTTGTCTTGTAGGTGCCTCTTGGCTGGTCTGATAATTGCTAGCGTTGCCGCCAATTGTTCTACCGATTGTGGCTTCAATTGTTTCAACAGTTTGTCGTGCCCGCTGAGATGAAAGACTTTTTCTACGAAGGCTTCGTGAGCTAATAACTCCCATAGTGGTTCCCTTTCCATTAATTCTTTAAGATGATCGTCATCTTTTACATCCTTATAGATACTAACATTCAATAGATCCAGTTTAAAGAATCCGTGATCGTCAGCATCAGTGTGTTCAATAGTACAGATGTCAGTAAATGGATTACTCGGTACTCTATGAAAATATACACCTGTGTTATGCTTGCGTTCTTTTAATTTGGCTGGCGTATGTTTGAACAATTTTAATGCTTGTGTTCTATCAGCAAAGTCTATATCAATATCAGGTAGTCCCATCAATCATCTCCTGTACAAAATTAGCATCATGTGGATTGAGTTGACGCTTCTTACTCCAATAATCTGCATCGATACACTTTGCAATTCTAGCAACACATTCGCCTGGCATGCTTTCAATAGCACGTTCAGCTCGTCTACTACTTATAATAATCCATGGACTTATCTTGCCCATTTCAACCCAGTCAGCAATTACATATCCGCTGGCTGTTTCCCAAAAAGTTTCAAAATATTCTGTTTGTGAAGCATGTTCTACAAAACGTTCCAATGCACGTTCAACACTTTCACGTTTACAATGATCCTGAACAAACAACAAATACATTTTGTCAGTGGGCCAATCTTTTAGTTTAACTTTGTTCTTAATAAGCCAACGTGTAAACTGCTCTTGGTCAATTACTCTGGTGTTCAAACAATATGCACCAAACTTTACAAAGGCTGTATAGTATTGACCATCAACAAAATCTTTGTATTCCTTAGGTTTACTTTGCATTTCTATTCTGTAAAACAAATCATAGCTTGCAAATCCAACCAAGACTTCTTGATTATCTTTAGCTTGCCAGCGTCTTTTCTTTTCACAACTATGTGCTAGTAAAGTGCTTTCACGTTGAAAACTCTTTTTACAATATTCACAAGTATATTTGCCTTTTGTCACTTGTATGTTTCCTAGTTGTGATACTACTTGTTCAGCAGTTGTCATTTAAATAACTCTTTAATTTGTTTTTTATCCATGCCCATTTCTTCAGCTATGTTTTCAAAATCTTTTTTGTCGTTGTTGGCTACTAACAGTTCTAGTTCATCGTCATTGTATATTGGATATAGTTCTTGCAACCATTTTATTAGTTTACCAGATTTGCCTTTTCGCTGTTTGCTAGGAGGTATCCAAGGATGAAATTGTGTAGTACCCAACCCAACACACTGTAACAACTTATGTTGCAGTTGAGGGTCACGTCTTAAGATGTTATAGTGCTTGTTTACAAGCTCATTTGTAAGTGCTAGATAATGATACTCTATATCTGGATTCTTTGTTTGTACTGCACTGGTGTAACGCATTAAAATAAAAATGCCTACTTTCTTTTGTTCTTCTTCAGTCAAACTATCCCACCAACCTTTATCACGTTGGTCTATAGCTCGCATCTCTTCTTTGATACTAAGTTTATTCATCAGGATTACCATAAGGCATACGTCTAAATATTTCAGCTACATACTCATGCCTAACTTCTTCTGCTTGTTCTTCTGTGAAATTAAAATGATCCATAAGCGGAGTTATATAATCTATGTTTGTAAATTTATCTTGTCGTTTTACCCGATCCATAAAATCAGATATTTCAGGAGTTAACTCTACCATAATCCTAATACCCTTCCGTTACCTACTATTATAAAGCCACATGTTAAAATATGCAAGACAATCCAGAAGGTTCTGAACCATAATGCTTTATGAACATCACTTTGTGTAATAGGCAAAAACTCTGGCTTGTCATCATCGTTAAGACCAACAGGCATGCCTACTGTTCTCGCCCACAATTTAAGCCAGCGTCTTTGTCCTCTCATTACATTGCGTTCTTGCGTTCTTGGATTTCAGCACGTCGACTTTTTGTTAACTTGCCTAAATCTCCAAGTGCGGCACGAGCCCGTGTTGCGGCTGTTTTAGTGCTTTTGCCTTCCCACGTTTCGTGTTCTTTAAGATATGTTTCGTACGCTTGTACGATTTGTTCGTGTAATGTCATATTATTCTCCTTTACCATAAATCCTCTGTACTCAGTACATCAGGTATTTTGTTTGTTTCTTTTCATCCGATATAAAAGCCGAGTAACCAAATCACCAGTGTTAGCTGTATTATTGCATTTACAGTCGTTTCAATACTATCAACTATCATTTAATTCTACAAAGTCCTCTAAACAAACATATCCCACACCTAATGGTGCAGTTGCTTCTAATTCTATTGCATGAGTAACACAAGTATTGGCATCAGCAAAGTAATCAAGTGCTACACCTGTGATATCTCCTAGTGCTACAATCTTTACTGCTACTAAAATATATCCTAAAACTTCTACCACAGGTCCTCCGTGCTTAAAATGTCAGGTATCTTATTTGTTTCTTTAACAAAAAATATACACTTACTATTTTCTTTATCTGTTAATGGTACAGCCAATATATGTCCAAACTTTAGTTTTGGAAAATACCATTTTACTTCTTGATATATGTTTACAATTTCAATTTCAGTGAACTCAGGTAAAAATCCTGTAAGTGGATTAAACACAAAGGCTTTAAATCCTCTGTCATTTAAACTTGTAACAGGTAATACTTCTGGATCTCCTACCATTGGATCGCAAACAATTAAACTCCAATCCAACGGAACTTTTACTTGATACTGTCCTACTTGTAATATTGCCGCTGGTGCATTAAAACTTTCTAAAAATACCAACGGGACAAAAATATAGTCGGCTTCCTTAGGGTTGCTATAATCTAAAACGCAATATCGTATGTCTTCAATCTCTTCAGGAACCATGTCCAAATCATATGATTGATTCTCTACTGTTAATATTTTTGTCATCTATAATCTACCTTTTCGATATGAAAGGGATATTTTGCTTCTCTATAAAACTTTTTCCTTTCAGTTAAATGTCTTTTGCTAAACTTAGCACTTGATGTTATATCCCATATCTGAACATGGTCTTTATCTTGTGCTTTACGAATACCACGCCCGATAGACTGTATAACACGAACAAAAGACTTACCAGGCTCAACGAGAACAAGGTTAAAAATGCGAGGTATATTAATGCCAACAGCCGCCACACCATATGTTGCAACAATGATTTTATTGTCGGTATCGCTGATTTCGTCATACTCGTCCTTTCTGTCCTTGCTTTTCATACTACCACTTACAAATACTGTATCTTCTCCTAAACGTTCTACTAGTCCTTCACCAGCTTTGATTCTATCTACTAAAACCAATGTATTTCCACTTTCACTAAAACGTCTTATAATTGCCGCCATATAATCTAAACGTTCTTTATTTGTTGTCAAATATGTAAGTTCACTTTGATAATCACCGTAGCTAACTGACTCTTGTAATTGTATAACATTCACATCACAATTTGCTAGCACACCCATGTCTTGTAGTTCATGAGCGGATAGTGCATTAACAACTTCACCTAAACTTATTTCCAAACTCAAACGTTCGTGGTCTGCTTTGGGTATTGTACCTGTTAGTCCCCAACGGATAGGAACATTGGCAAATGGACCAGTCAGCAGTTTCTTTAAGACATCTGCTTTAGCCTGATGAACTTCGTCTACCATAACACATACAACACCCTCCGCAAATTCGTGTAACCCACTTTCGCTCAGTCCGTCTCTGAATCTTTTCTCTAGAACATTTAAACTCTGCCAAGTACATATGGTATGAGTTTTACCCAACTCTTTTCTATCACCGAAATAGACTCCTACATCAAGTCCCAAATTTACATAATCAGTCTCAGTTTGCGTTACCAAGTCTTTATTAGGTACTATGACTATCGTTCGACCATAGGGTTCACACTTGTAACTCAGTGCCGCGGTAATAAGTGTTTTACCTGCACCAGTTGCTATTTCCTGCAAGCAATGTGGTGTTTGCAAGAACTGATTGATAACTTCTACTTGATAGTCACGCAATACTATCGGTTCACCAGCGGCTGGATGTTTTTTGGGCCAGACCCTGTCTCGGAACAAATCTTCGGTTACCAAATCAAATTTGAAATCGTGTGATTCTCTACTGTCCTCTATATCAATATAATATCCTTCTTCTTCGAGTACGGGGAGGATATGTGGCAAACAATTTACAAATGTCATGCCACCCATGGTAAAAAAGCCTACACAGCCATCCCATCTTCCTAGCTTGTATGCAGGAACATGATAAGCATAAGGCAAAAAGAACTTTAGTTTCTTTTCAAGTTTACGACGAGTAGTCAAGGACAAACCTTCAAACTTGCAGTTGACCTCGTCCTTGAGAATCAGTTTTGTTTTCATGTAATTATAATACGTTCAATTTTTGTATTTGTCAATAGCGAGGTATGCTCGCTTTTGCTTGAAGATTATTAGCATGGTTTTCCATTCGTTGCAGTTGAACTTTTAGTTCACTAATCTCTTCTTTTAAGTTTGCTATTTCTTTATCTTTAGCTTGTAGTTCTTCAATTCCTCTATATCCGTATTCAGTATAACCGCTAGTTTCCATATTATCCGCTCACATAAGTTTTGCCATCTTTAAATTTGGCATAATGAATTTTTTGTCCATGAATTTTTCCAAGTACGTCTTGTATTTCGTTCATCTCTTGTCTGAGTTCAGGGGAAGTTTCTCCTTGTGCAATAGCTAGTCCTCTTCGACCTGCTTTTGCTCTTAGGGCATGTTCTATTATTTCTATGTCTCTGATTGATAATTCGAAAGTTGTATTTGCTTTTGCCAATTTTATTCCCTCAGTATTACTTATAAAAAAAGAGGACTAGTAAGAAGTCTTACTAGCCCTCAAGTCCTAACTGGTGTGAGTGAGAGTGACGCAGACAGAGGAGTACACCAGTTAGTGTTTAAATGTCCTTATTGTAAGTGAGAATGGACATTTAAATTCATTATGCTCTTTTCATACAAGTGGACTCTGCATAACTCTTCCACTTAGTAGCATTCATTTTCTTAAGGTCGGCAATTTTGAGTACCATTCTCAAACTCATCTCCCTTAGTTTGTTCTTGTTAGTATAGATGTAATCCATCAGATCCTTTTGTTCATCTTCACTGAACTTGTAAGTACTCAACATACCGTCAGCTACAATTTGTTTACATCTTAAAAACTTGTCTCGCATTGTATCCAATGTAAGATCCAAATAGTGACACCTGGACATAATCGCATCTAGGTGATCTTTTAGTTTACCACGTGTTCTTTCGAACTTTACGTTGGTAATAAAAATGATCGAACCTTTAAACTCGAAAGTGTCTGGAACACCATTGTTAGCAAGGGCTCTGGACTCTGACCTCCAGCTCAGTGTTCGCTTAGGGCTACTATCAAGTGCCGCCTTTAGCAAGTTCAAACTCAGTTCATCATACAGTACACTATCACAGTCATCTAATACTAGTACACTGCCTGACGCACTATAATCATATAGCAACTGGTAAAGTCCGATAGGTGTCGCCGCACCTTTCTCAACTCCAAAACGTCTCAAACTATCCTGGCTCAACTTCTTCATAATGCCAGCTTCTTTGAGTACCTTCTCAACTCCAAACGATTTACCAACACCTGGAGGTCCAGTAACTACCATACCGCGGACGACCCCATCACATGAAGCATATGTCATGTCTTCTAGGATCTCAAATCGCTCCCTTAATCGTTCGATGATTTGATCATCTGTTTCTACTTGGGCGGTTTGGGTAGAAACAACACTCTCTCCATCTTCTAACATTTCAAAGTCGCTTTTGTTAACAACTTTGATCCGAATGGATCGATCAGGGAATCCAGTAACTGCACTGCCATCAACTGTAATGAAGTTACCGTTTTTACCTTCTTTGTATTCTTTTACTAAAGGAAACACTGCGTCCTTTATTTCTATGTTACGATATGTACCGTTAACAATTTTTACGTCTGTCGCTGTCTGCATTGGTTCTCACTCCTTTTTAACAACTTATATATACATAATAGCATCACTACAGTATATGTCAACCTTTTTTGGTATCTTTTTTAACTATTTCCATATAATAAAGTTCATTTTCAAAAACTTCACTGGTGAATGCTCTAGTTATTTGAAGACCATTTTTTTCGGTCACGTCTTTAAATGTTTCTGGACTACTTCCCCAGATATTTTCCATAAGTATAATTTTTCCATTTGGTCTAAGATGATATTGTGCTTCTCTGAAAAATCTATTGTGTATGGACCAGTTTGTATCTTTGTATTTTCTAGGATCTGTATAATGTTTATTAAATGGGTCTATACAAAAGTGTGGCGGATTGCCAACAATCAAATCAAATTTTCCCCAACTTCTAGGTATTCTGTTGAAGCAATCTGTTAAGCAAAAATGCACATTTTTAAGATCATTATTTTTGGTTGTTTGATTTATACTATCTTCTGCAATACCGTACTTGTCAGCTAATAGTAACGAATCAATACCAATGTCAGCATCTAACAATCCAAATCCCCAAAATCCAGGACCGCTAAACATTTCCAAAACATCTTTTGGTCTTTGGTCTCCGAGAAACATTTTGGTCGCCGAGACAGCATCTTCAATTGAAGCACTGCCTCCACCATCTAAATTTTCATTGTATGCTATTTGCATTAAACTTGTTCAATTTTGACATAATTAAACACAGTTTCTTTACAATTAGAGAACTTGCTTATATCATGTGTTTTAACTTTACCAGTAAGCACCACATCTTTGCCTTCAATGATACCTTGTATATCTGGTTCACGATTAAAGAAAAACTTTACAATATTGTTTTCGCTAGTTAAGCAGGTTACCAAATGAATATTGTATTTGGCAATAAACTTAACATCTTTAATAAAAGCAGGAAACCGTAGACGCTCACCTATCTTACCAACAAACTCACTTGCTTTACGATGCTTATCAAAAAAGTCATCTAGTCCTTGACGTTTCTGTAGAACACGGAAACTGTTGGGCAAACTGGCAAGAACTGCAACTCCAAACTTTTCAACAGTTTCACCGCCAATGTTTTGAAGTACATTGCTTTCAAAGTCATTTATATTACCGCTAAGTTTTTTAGCAATAAGTTCTTGTTTAAATTCATCTACAATTTGATCAGCTTGAGCAACTGTATCTTCACTGATTGGCATCATGTCAGTTGCACCTTCAAGCATATTAAGAATTGTAGTCTTATTATCATCAACACGTTTATCAGTTTCTTGATTATAGTAACCATAACCGCTTTTAATAAAGCCCTGTGCTTTATCAACTTCAATAGCTAATTCTAGGACTTGCCGTGTGTTGTATTGTGTTTTTTGACGTGCCATTTTCTTATCCTCTGTTCTACTTACTGTGTTATATTAGCATATGTACGAAATACGTCAACCTAAAAAATAAAGGTTAAAATTGCAAAAACTAAAAATAAGATAAAAATTATGTTGAAAAGTTTAGCTAGTAAAGTAGCTGGTAAAACTAGCAAATACCAATATATGTTTTTAAGTGTTGTCATTGCGTCCTCTTTTTTAGCTTATGTATACACTATAACATCAAGACGTCTTACTGTCAACCTTTTTTT
>CESQ01104931.1_pt1 | contig 11325 bp, 6 predicted proteins | sample 361401 | NCBI WGS metagenome assembly CESQ01 (sample SAMEA2622119, study PRJEB7988) | marine metagenome | isolation source: saline water (ENVO:00002010), including | reverse complement strand
ATACTAACTGGGAAACAGCTGGAACAACTACAGCAACAGAATGTAATGAATGTGAACATCCATACAATTGTCCTGGAGATGGATACAATTATGATTGTGCCGGAATTATAAATGGTGATGGATTATATGATCATAATAATATTTGTTGCGCTTCAGGAATTTTTGATTGCGTTGGTGTATGTGATGGTGATGAAAGCTCCAATATTAATCCAACAATAACATTGATAGGTGATACAGTGGTAGAATATTATGTTGGTGAATTAGATATGTATACTGATCCTGGAGCATTATGTAATGATAGTTGGGATGGAGATTTAACAAATACTGTAACTGTTTCAGGTGATATTGTTAATATGAATGTTGCAGATGTTTATTTTGTAGACTATACCTGCATAGATGGCTGTGGAGGAGAAACAAATGCTAGTAGAGTAGTAGTAATAACTGAGTGTGATTACTCAGTAGATATTGATTGTGATGGAATTGCTAATCTACTTGATCTTTGTTTTGGAAATAATGCTTATGGTGATACAGATAATGATGGTGATTGCAATGATATTGATGAAGATGATGATAATGATGGAATTGATGATAGTAATGATATATGTTTAGGGCAAATAAATGTTGATTTTGATTCTGATGGTATATGTGATGATATTGACTCAGACATTGATAATGATAATGTTGTAAACGAAATTGATATCTGTTTAGGTGATGATCTATTAGGAGATATGGACAATGATGGAGAGTGTGATGATATTGATGAAGATGATGATGGAGATGGGATATTAGATGCTCAAGATAACTGTACTGGTGATTATTCTGAATGTGATTCTGATGGTGATGGTATTTTAGATGTAATTGATCCATGCTATGGGAATGAAAATGATGCTGATTTTGATCAAGATGGTTACTGCAATGATATAGATACAGATGATGACAGTGATACTATAACTGATGATAATGATATATGTCTAGGTTATCCAAATGAAGATTTAGATAGTGATGGTATATGCGATAGCCAAGATAATGATTCTGATGGCGATGGAGTATTAGATGTGGATGACATTTGTCTTGGCAATCCAAATATAGATTTTGATCAAGATGGAATATGTGACAACATTGATGATGATGATGATGATGATAATATATTAGATGAAAATGACAATTGCCTTGGAGATGAATTTTTATCAATAGATTATAATAATATATGTACAGTAAATTGCATTCAAACACTTAAACTTTTGGATCATCAATTTTCAGAACATTATGATATAGATGGTGATGGAATATGCAATAATTTAGATACAGATAATGATAATGATGGATTAATAGATTTTCAAGAAAATACCATTGTAATCGATAATGGTGAAATATTAATTGTATTTGATGAATGTATAGGAAATTATGAAATAAACTACAATCAATCGAATCAAAAAATATATAACTTTGAAAAAGGACTAACTCCTAATACTAATACATGGCATAATGTAGATTTTGACAATGATTTAATATGCAATGATTTGGATTTTGATTCTGATAATGATGGTTCCGAAGATCCTCCATATTGGGGAGGAAATGGTTGGGATGATTGTTTGGGTACTTGGGATGCAGCATATACACAAGAAACAATTAATCAATTTTTGATGGCACCTTATCATCTTAATGATATTGATGATGATGGAATATGCAATGATGCTGATAATGATGATGATAATGATGGTCTAATTGATTTTGATTATACAGTATATCAAGATCCATACAATGATAAACCAGATGGAACCTATAATACTACTAGTATTGGTGGATTTGGTTTTAGTCCTGGAGTATTTTATGATAATTGTCTTCATCTTTATATTCCAGGATCAGGATATTGGTATGAATTTCCCGACCTTTATGTAGATTTTGATAATGATGGCATATGTGATACTTGGGATATAGATAGCGATGGTGATGGAATAATAGATGAAGGTGGTAATTTTTGCAATGAGAGCTGTTTTGATTTATGTTTAGGCGATAATAATACCCTTGATTACGATATGGATGGGTTATGCAGCGATACAGATAATGATGACGATAATGATGGGATTATAGATCAGAATGATTCAATCATATGTGGAGACGATGATACAAATGATTATGATTCTGATGGACTATGCGATAATTGGGATTTAGACGATGATAATGATGGGATACTTGATACTGAGGACTCATGTCTTGGCTTTTCAAATGAAGACTCAGATAATGATGGTATTTGTGATGAAGAGGATAATGATTCTGATGGAGATGGAATTCCCAATAATGAAGATAATTGTATTGGAAGTCCAAATGTAGATTTTGATGAAGATGGAATATGTGACAATATTGATGATGATGATGATAATGATGGCATATTAGATAATCAAGATCTATGCTTAGGTGATTCCTCACTTTCTTTATATATATATTGCACTGAAAATCAAGGTTGTTTAGGAAATTATTTGAAAGAAGGAGATGAAAGACAAACAAGCTATCTTGGTGAAAGTTATACTTATTATGATGGTTATGTTTATAGATATGATATAGATGGTGATGGAATATGCAATGATTTAGATCCTGATGATGATGGTGATGGGTTGATTGATTTTGAAGAAAATATCATTCTTGCAGAAAATCAAAATGGACCTCCTACTGGAGAAACAATAAGTGTATTTGATAAATGTATTGGTAACATAAATAATAATTTCAAGGCGTACATACCACATCAAACCTTATGCAGTTGGAACAATTGTTCTGATGGAGGATATTTATGGAGTAATGTAGATTTTGATGCTGATGGCTTATGTAATGATGTAGATGATGATTCTGATGATGATGGAGTTTCAGATGAAAATGATGATTGTTTTGGAGATAATTGGGCTTCAACACAGGGATATTGGAGTAATACTGTTTTAGGATTATATCCAAATCAAATGAGTGGAGCGTATTATCCAAATCCAGATGTTGACTATGATGGTCTTTGCAATGATTTAGATAATGATAATGATAATGATGGATTAATTGATTTTGAAGAAAATTTTATTATTGATTATACTGATTTAGCAAGCGGATGTCAACATTGTGACATTAATAATCCAACTAGTTATTTTTATCTTAATTGTTCAGGAGGCATATGTCAACAAGATTTATCATTACCTAGCGGCGTTGGTGGTACTTACATCGATGGATGTTTAAATTCTCCTGGTACTTCTGCTGATTTATTTTTTAACAATTTAAATCCAAATGATTACAGTTTCTTCCATGATACTAATATTGACTATGATAGTGATGGAGTGTGTGATATTGATGATGAAGATGCAGATGGAGATGAAATATATGATTATGGAGATGAATGTTTTGGTGATAACTCATTTTTCGATTATGATTTTGATGATTTATGTTCTGATTTTGATGATGATGATGATAATGATGGTATTCTAGATGAGGATGATAATATTATCTGTGGAAATTCCTCCGATGAAGCATTTGATTTTGATTCAGATGGTGTATGCGATAATTGGGATTTAGATGATGATGATGATGGGATATTTGATACTGCGGACTCATGCCTTGGCTTTTCAAATGAAGACTCAGATAATGATGGTATTTGTGATGATTTAGATTATAATCCTTCAATCATTTCAATTGAAGATATTCCAGATGACCAAGGTGGAAGAGTTTATGTTACATTCTCATCATCCTCAGCAGATACAGAATCTTTAACTAATAGAGATGTAGAATTCTATACCATTGAAAGACTAGATTCTGATTCTAATGATAATGAATTATGGGTTAGTGTTGGTACGACATCAGCATATAATCAAGAGCAATATGTTGTGGAAGTAACAACATTGCTTAATACAATTATAAATCAAGATGGACAAGTTTTACAGGATGGGAATACAGGATTTAGAGTTATTGCCTCAATGGAAGAAGGAACTTTTGCTTCAGATACTGGGTATGGTCATTCTATTGACAATATTGCTCCAGCAACTCCAACCAATTTTACTTCAAATTTTGAAGATGGTACTATCGTTCTAAATTGGGATGAACCTGTTGATAATGACTTCCTTCATTTTGACATTTATAGAAATAATGAATTTTTATTATCAACTACAAAAAGTGATATAGTTGATGATGCATTAGAGTTTTCAACACTTTATAATTATACTGTAAAATCTGTAGATATCAATCTTAATGAAAGTGATGTTTCAAATAATCTACAGATAACAACCACAGGCAAGGGTGATGTAAATTATGATGGCAATATAAATGTTGCAGATGTTATTGAAATTGTAAGTCACATTATTGATCAAAGCTTATTAACAGAAAATCAATATAATAGTGCTGATATGAATAATGATGATAAAATAAATATCGCGGATATTGTTTTTATTATAGATATAATTCTAGACTTTTAATTCTATTTAATTAAACATAATAAAAGCCCCATTATATTGGGGCTTTTTTATTACGTATAATTTATTCTAATATTTAACACCTTATATGGAAAATAATAAACTAAAACGTGGACAAGAGCTTGAACTTAATATTTCAGATATTGCATTTGGTGGAAAAGGTATATCAAAGCTAAATGATCAGGTTTTTTTTGTTAAGGATGCTATTCCAAATCAAAAAATAATTGCTCGTATTAGTAAAGTTAAAAAAAATTATGTTGAAGCCTATAAAGTTGAAACATTAAAACAATCAAAGGATGAGATTGATCCCAAGTGTAATCACTTTAAATACTGTGGTGGCTGTACACTTCAACAACTAAACTATGAAAAGCAGGTTTATTATAAGCAGCAGCAAGTCTACGATATCTTATCCAAAATTGGAGAAATTAAAAATCCAAAAATAAATGATATAATTCCATGTGATAAAACATTCAATTATCGCAATAAAATGGAATATACATTTTCAAATAACCCCTGGTATATTGATGACGAAACATATGATGATGTTATAATTGGACTGCATGTACCAAAACGGTTTGATAAAATTTTAAGTATTGATAAATGCTATATCAATGATCCTATCTTTAATGAATTAAATAATTCAATTAAAAAGAAAACTAATGAGTTAAAACTTGAACCGTATGATGTAAGAAAGCATGTAGGTTTTTTAAGATTTTTAGTTTTAAGAATTGGTGTTCATACTGGAGAGGTTATGGTGAATTTAGTAACCTCCGGATATAAACCAAAACTAATTGAGCCCATTAAAAATCTTATTATAGATCAATTCCCCAAGGTTAAAAGTATTGTTAATACTATTAATGCAAATAAAAATAATACGGCCACTGGAAATACAAAATTAATTTTTGGTGAAAGTTATATCAATGAGAAAATAGGAGACTATATCTTTAAAGTTTCATCAAATTCTTTTTTTCAAACAAATTCTTATCAAGTAAAAACTTTATATGATTATATCATTAAAACTGCAAAGTTTAAAAAAAGCGATATTGTGTATGACCTCTATTGTGGTACAGGAACAATTGGGATATATATATCATCTTTTGTTAAAAAAGTATATGGTATTGAATTAGTAGAAGATGCTATCAAAGATGCAAAATTTAATGCAAAGACAAATGGTGTAAAAAATACACATTTTTATGCAAGTGATATAAAAGATTTTTTTATTGAATCAAAAAAGGAAATAGAAAAACCTGATACTGTGATTTTAGATCCTCCAAGGCCAGGGTTGCACCCTAATGTAATAAAAGATATAATTACATTATCTCCCACTAAAGTAGTTTATGTATCCTGTAATCCATCAACACAAGCAAGGGATGTTAACATACTAATAGAACATAAATATAAAATAGTTGATATTCAGCCTATTGATATGTTTCCACATACACCCCATATTGAATGCATTATAAACTTAAAAAAATAAAAGATTGTTATCTATAATAACTTTTTATTTGCATTAAATTAATAGTAATGAATGCCATCGAAATTCAATCACTTACAAAAGTTTATGATACTGGAGTTGAAGCTTTAAAAGGTATTGACCTTAAAATTCCGCAAGGTTCTTTTTTTGGTTTACTTGGACCAAATGGAGCAGGTAAAACAACAACAATTGGTATATTAACAGGCCTTGTAAATAAAACTTCAGGTACTGCAAAAATTTTAAATCATGATATAATCTCTAATTATAAAAATGCAAGGCGATGTATAGGACTTTCACCTCAAGAAATAAATTTAGATGTATTTTTTACGATAAAAAAAATTCTTGAATTTCAAGCAGGTTACTTTGGTGTTCCTTCTAATGTTGCAATTAAAAAAGTGGATGAAGTTTTAAAAAAATTAGGTATATATGATAAAAAAGACAACACAGCAAGACATCTTTCAGGAGGAATGAAAAGAAGAGTTCAGATTGCAAAAGCGCTTGTTCATGACCCCCCTATTCTTATTTTAGATGAACCAACAGCTGGTGTTGATATTGAACTTCGATATATGTTATGGGATTATTTAACTGATTTAAATAAAGAAGGTAAAACTATTTTATTAACAACTCATTATATTGAAGAAGCTGAACGACTATGCAATGAAATTGCAATTATTAATGATGGTCAGATAATTAAGCAGGGTGATACAAAATCAATTATAAAAGAGGTTAGTTTAAATACAATAGAGATTGAACTCAAAGATCCATCTGATATTTCCTTTTCAAATGGTCTAGACTATACATTAAATGGCAACATTTTAAAAATTCAATCAAAAGAAGTTAATAAAGATATTGTTAAAATTATTGAAGAGGTTGAACAAAGAACTAAAATTGAAAATATAAATATTATAAATAGCTCACTTGAGGACGCTTTTATAAAATTAACAAATTAAATGAGTATAGAATTTTTAACATTTTTAAAACGTGAAGTACATAGGTTTCTTGTTTTATATAAACAAACCATTATCCCTGCCTTAGTATCTTCCTTATTATACATTGTTGTGTTTGGAACAACACTTGGGTCCAGAATAAGTTCAATTAACGGAGTCCCTTATATAAATTATATTGTACCAGGTCTTGCTATGATGTCAGTAATTAATCAAGCCTACCAAAATAGTGCATCAAGTATTATGCAGGGTAAATATTTAAAATTTATTGAAGATATTCTTGTCGCACCACTTAGCGGTTTCGAAATTAGTCTTGGGTATATCATAGGTGGAGCACTTAGAGGTTTAATCTGTGGACTTGGAATATTATTCATTTGTTTATTTCTTACAGATTTGAAAATAATTAATTTTGGTTTAACTGTTTTTTATTTGCTTACCGTATCTTGGACATTTTCAGCTTTTGGTGTTATTATAGGAATCTATGCAAAATCTTGGGATGAAATAGGAACATTTACAAATTTTGTATTCATGCCAATGACTTTCCTAGGTGGAGTATTTTACTCTCTTGATATGCTTCCTGATTTATGGAGAAATATATCTTATGTAAACCCTATATATTGGATGATTAGTGGATTAAGATATTCAACATTAGGATTAGAAGAAAATGCAAATCTAACATCTCTTATCATATGCTTTGGTTTTAGCTGTATATTTACATTTATTGCAACATGGATGTTTAAAACAGGCTATAAAATCAAATCATGATTTTATTGCAATAATTATAATTTTAAAATTAAATTTACCTTATCTTAAATAAAATTGTAAATATTAAAAATTCGCTAATTGCTAAAGTAATAATTGGAATATTATTTGTGTGGCTTATTGGTGCATTAATAATTGATAAGCTTGAAAATTGGGAACTGCTAGATTCCCTGTGGTGGGCCATAGTAACAATGACGACTGTTGGTTATGGTGATATGGCACCAGCAACATTATCAGGTAGATTAGTTGCAATTCTTATTATGTTATCTGGAATAATACTAGTAGCATTAGTTACTGGAACAATTTCATCAATTTTTACGACAAAACGTATTATGGAGGGTAAAGGCTTGGAAAAAATATCTAAAGAAAATCATATTCTAATATGTGGATGGAGTTCTAATATTGCAAATCTGATCAATGGATTTCTAAACTCATCAAAAGATAGTAATATTGTGCTCATTAATGATGAGATACAAGATAAGATTGATACCATTATGTCCAATTTTTCATCAAAAAACGTCCAATTTGTAAGGGGTGATTATTCTTTAGATTCTATTTTAAGTAAGGCAAATGCTACCAAAGCTAAATATGTATTGATTTTAAACGACCCAAATAACAATCAAGATGAAAAAGTTATTTTAACAACATTAACAATTAAAAAAATATCTCCAAGTATAAGAGTAGTAGCACAAATTAATGATAACAATAAAATTCCATTTTTAAGAAGAGCCAATGTAGATGCTGTATTAAGCAGTGATGATTATAATCTATTTATGTCTTTATCTCATATTCTTGAACCTGGAAGCGCTCAAGCTATAAGTAGCCTCATAAGTGAAGATTCAAATAACTCCTTAATAAGTGAAAATATTCCAGAGGAATTTATTGGTAAATCATTTTCAGAGTTACATAAATATTATTTTAATAAGTTCGGATCAATCTGTTTAGGGTTATATAACTATGAAGAAAAAATAGGAATTTCTGATTTATTATCATCAAGTAGTGATAGTATTGATCAGTTCATTGAAAGAAAATTAAAAGAGGCTGGACATTCATTAGATGAAAAAAATAAAGTAAATATAAATTTAAATCCAGATAAAAATGAAATTATCTTAAAAGGACAAGGAGCATTGATCTTAAAATGAAACAAAATCTAACTACATTCCCATTTTTCTCAGAACTTTCTGATAAGGAAATTGAGCTTTTTACTTCAAATATGATGATAATTGATTTTAAAAAAGATGAAAATATTTTAACTGAAGGCGTGGAAGGTCACTCATTATTATTTGTCTTAGAAGGAGAAATAACAGTTTCTAAAGCATTAACTCTAATTACAAATAAAATGGATGAAAATGATAATAGAGAAAAAACATTAACAAAACTTAACTCTAAAGATGCTAAAATCATGCTTGGTGAAATTGCGTTATTTAGCCCTGATAAAAAACGTAATGCTACTGTTGTTGCGATAGAAGATTGTAAAGTAGCAAAGCTTGATTTTGATAAAATATTTGAAATCTGTGATAAGGATACTGAACTTGGGTATAAGATTATGAAAAATTTATCTAAGATAACTGCTAAGAATTTAATTGATGCAAATCATAAAGTGCTAAAGCTTACTACAGCTTTTAGTTTACTTATTGATAATTAATCACATTAAATGATTAATATCATTATATAAAACTAAAACAAATAAAGACATAATAATTAAAAAACCTACAAGTTGAATTCCGTATTTAATTTTAAGCGGTAATTCCCTTCTTATCAACCCTTCAATTAATGCAATAAATACATGTCCCCCATCTAATCCTGGAATAGGTAAAATATTTATTAAACCTAAATTAACACTTATCATTGCTGTTAATAAAAACAATGATTTTAAACCAGTCTGAGCTGCATCACCTGCTACCTTTACTAAATATAATGGTCCAAAAAAATCACCCATTGAAACAGAACCAGTAAATAATGCCTTTAAACTATTTCCAATTTCAGCTAATATTATTGAAGTCTGTTGAAAACCTTTAAAAATTGACATAAAAAATGAAGGATATATTGTGTTAAAATTCTGTTGTATCCCAACAATTCCAACATTAATTATTTCTCCTTCAACAAATTGTTTTACTGAAGAAGGAACAATTACATCATTATATACAACCCCTTTTCTACTCCAGCTTATATTCATAGGAATATTAGGATTATTTCTAATAATTTCTGTCATTCCAGTCCATGTATTTATATCATAATTATTAATTGATAAAATCTTATCACCATCTTGAAGACCTAACTCATAAGCAGGGGATAAAATCATTTCTCCATCACCTGATGGAATTTCTTTACTTATTTTATTTATTACTGGAATATCAATAGGATCAGCATAGCCATCACTAAAAATAAAAAATGTAAAAATTATTGATGATAAAATAAAATTCATAATTACACCTGCAGATAAAAACCATATTTTTTGAAATGTGTTTTTGGATCTAAATTCATAATCATGTCTTTTGCTGTTTTCTGTATCTAAACTTTCATCTAATATCCCTGCAACCTTTACATAGCCACCTAGAGGAAAAAGACCAATACCATATTCAGTTTCTTTGATTTTCTTCTTAAGGCCCAGACCAAATAAATTAAAACCTATATAAAATTTTTCAACCTTAATGCCCACAGATCTTGCTGCTAAATAATGACCTAGCTCATGCAGAAATACTGGCAATCCAATTACAATAAAAAATGATAAAAAATAAATCATGACTTAAACCTACTATTAATATAATTTTCTGTTGATTTAGTTATTGATAATATATCACTTAATGATGGCATATCCATATGCTTATGATTAGTCATAGCATCTTTAATTAATTCTGGAATTTGATTAAATTTAATTTTTTTGTTAAGAAATAATTCCACAGCTAAATCATTAGCAACATTTAAAACTACAGGATTTGAACCACCTTTTTTAATTGCGTCAAACGCAAGAGCAATACAGCTGAATTTTTCCATATCAACATCATATAATTCTAAATTAGAAAATTCTTTTATATTAAAATCAAAATCAGGCAATTTATATCTTTCAGGATATGATAATGCATATTGAATAGGTATCTTCATATTAGGAGTTGATAATTGAGCTTTAATTGAACCATCAATATATTCAATCATAGAATGTATAATTGATTGAGGATGGACAACAATTTGTATTTGATGAGGGCTAACATTAAAAAGCCAAAAGGCTTCAATCATTTCAAAACCTTTATTCATCATTGTTGCAGAATCAATTGATATCTTATTTCCCATACTCCAATTAGGATGGTTAAGAGCTTGTGATACTGTAATATTATCAAACTCATTTTTAGGCAATGTTCTAAATGGCCCTCCAGAAGCTGTTAAAATAATTTTTTTAATTTGATTGTTTTCCTCCCCAACCAAACACTGCCATAGAGCACTATGCTCACTATCAACAGGAAAAATATTAACATTATTTAACTTAGCCAATTTCATTACAATATGACCAGCCTGAACAATACTCTCTTTATTTGATAAAGCTATATCTGTACCAGATTCAATTATTTTAATTGTAGGTTCCAGTCCTTTATATCCTACAATAGCATTTAAGACTACATCTAATCCTGATAATTCACATAAATCAATCAATCCTTTATGACCACATAAAATATTTTTTACATCCGTATTTTTTTTCAAAAATTGATATTTCGATTCA
>CESQ01035947.1_pt1 | contig 11329 bp, 6 predicted proteins | sample 361401 | NCBI WGS metagenome assembly CESQ01 (sample SAMEA2622119, study PRJEB7988) | marine metagenome | isolation source: saline water (ENVO:00002010), including | reverse complement strand
AGGCCCGCCTGACCAAGCCTCAGGTCCACGGTTTTCTGGGTTTTGGGGCGGCGCAAATGGCAGTAAAGAGTTCGACAAAAAAGCGTCTAATCGAGTTGGGTATAGATGCAGAACATGCGCACAAACTCGCTGACGACGCAAACATGGATGCAATCAAGAGAATGTCGGTTGAGGAAGTCTCTGAAAAAACTGGAGTCGCGATGAGTGATGCTACTCTCGAGAATATCATGACCATTATCAGAGAGCACAACACCTCTCGTCGACGCAGTCGCTCCGGTAGAATAACAATTTCAAGAAAAGCTTTGGAAATGATGGACATACCACAAGGTGATGATCGCTTTAATGTATTAAATCACATTTTAGTACCTCATCATGAGTTGGTCTCTGTAGAAGACGAATCAGCCGTTTTGTCTCATTGGGGTCTAGAGGTTTCTGACAATCAAGGAGGCATTAGACTTGCAAAGGAGCTATTGCCTAAGATTCTAATCACCGATCCTGCAGTTCAAGCCATCAAAGAAAAGGTCGAGTCTGAGAACGAGGACCTGCCAGCAGGATGGCTTACAAATAGAGTGGTCCGAGTAGTTCGATATAGTCGAGTTGCTGGTTCAAGTACAGCGTTCAGACTAATTGTGGAGAGTGCCTGAGGGGTTGATAGTATGAAGGAAATCGTAGAGAGTTATTTTCAACAAAGAAGCCTAGTTAATCATCAATTAGCGTCCTACAATGACTGTATCCCATCCACAGATGGCAAAGTAAGTCGAATGGAAAAAATCGTTCGTAATATAAAAATTGGAACAGATGAGATAATTGAAGACGATGATGGCGGAATTATCAAACTCGACGTTCTAGACAAGGAGATAGTTATCCGCCTGAAGAATATTCATCTAGGCCGTCCCACAATCAAGGAGGCAAATGGAGCAGAGCATCCAGCAACCCCATTAGAGTGCAGGCTTCGAAAACTAACATATTTTTCACCAGTACACTTAGATTTCCAGATCATCCATGACGATAAACCAACACCAGATGTGGAAGAAAGGGTCCACATAGGAAATCTCCCAATCATGGTTCGTTCGGCTCAATGTAATGTACACGCTAACCACATATCTCACCTGTGTGCCGATGACGATAGGAAATTATCACCTCAAACTTCGCCAGAAGATGCTGACAGACTAACTGAGTTACTTCGCAGGGCAGGAGAAGACCCCCTTGATCCGGGCGGCTACTTCATCATTAACGGAACAGAGCGAGTGTTAATCTCAATGGAAGACTTAGCGCCAAACCGCGTGACTGTGGAAAAGAACAAGAAATATGCTCATGAGACTGAGGTTGCGAAGATTTTCTCCCAAAAGGACGGAGTTAGAAAGCCGTTGAATATTGAAAAGCGCCGTGACGGGATGCTGATGGTCAAGATTCCAAGTGCTGGAACAACTCCAATCCCTGTTGTATTGTTAATGCGCTCACTGGGTATGGAGAACGATAAGGAGATTTTTACTGCAATTGCAGGTCCTGCTGAAGCAATGAAATATACCGTTGCCAATCTAAACGAGACCAAAGACAACGAAGAGTACAACGTCGAGAATTCGGAAGAAGCACTACAGTGGCTGGAGAAGAAATTCGCTGCAGGTCAACAAAAGGAATACAGAGAGGCCAGGATTCAGAATTTATTAGACAAGGAACTCTTGCCGCACCTTGGTTCTGCTCCCGAACATCGAGAAAAGAAAGCCATATTCCTTGGTAGAATCGTTCGCCAAGTACTTGAGATGGCGATTACAGATCAAGACCCTAACGACAAGGACCATTATGCCAATAAGAGAGTTAGACTGGCTGGCGACCTAGTTGAGGATTTATTCCGAGTAAGTATGCAACAACTTGCACGTGACCTAAAGTACCAACTGGAGCGTCACCACAATAGAAAGCGCGAGTTACGCATTAATGCCTGCTTGCGACCAGACGTTCTAACTCAGAAAATCATGCACGCTTTAGCGACTGGAAATTGGGTTGGCGGACGCAGCGGTGTTAGCCAACTTCTCGACAGAACAACCTATCTTGCTGCTTTGTCTCACATGCGTAGAGTCACAAGTCCTTTAGTTCGCAGTCAACCACACTTCGAAGCTCGAGATTTACACCCCACTCAATGGGGTCGACTTTGTCCTAACGAAACTCCTGAAGGCCAAAACTGTGGCTTAGTAAAGAACGCGTCTCAAATGATAGATGTCTCTGAAGAAGTTCATGAAAATGAAGTAAAGCAACTTCTGAGTGAAGCAGGCGTAGATTCTTCTCCATCAGGGTGGGCAGAAGGATTCCGTGTTCACGTCAACGGTGATATTTTTGGATTGCACAAAAATGCAACAAGGTTAGTCAATCAATTCAAGGCGCGAAGGCGCCAAGGTCGAATTCGCCCCGAGGTAAGCATACGCTATGATGGCGCCAATAGGGATATTTTCATCAATACAGACAGAGGTCGAATACTAAGGCCATTATTGGTCATAGAGGATGGGGATTTAGTACTATCAAAAGACCACATTGACTTGATTAAATCCGGAGAATGGACTTTTTCTGATTTGGTGTCAAATGGTGTTGTTGAATGGGTTGACGCAGAAGAAGAGGAAGACCTACTTATCGCGCCTCGTCCATTTGATTTACCATCTGTTTCTCCCAAGCATGGTCGTCCAATAAATCCGGCTTCTGTAGAATGGGCGAACCTAGGTAAATCTCAGATAAAGAAGGCAAAGTTGCGAGTAGAAGTAAAGATGCCCAATGGCGATTCTGAGATAGAAAATTTCAGTGTACCTCTCAACTACTATCAAGAAGAGCTCGAGTCTATTGTAAGGAAACAAAAGAGGCAGAATACTGTTCTCGCATATACTCATGTTGAGATAGATCCACAACTAATCCTAGGGGTGTGTGCATCACTCGTGCCTTACCCAGAGCACAATTCCACACCGAGAGTTACTGGCGGTACTGCAATGGTCAAGCAAAGTCTTGGTCTTCCAAGTGCGAATTATAGACTAAGGCCCGACACTCGTATGCACGTAATGCATTACCCTCAACAATCAATTGTCGGTACTCGTTCAATGAAGACTACCAATTTCGCACAGAGGCCGGGCGGGCAAAATTTCGTAGTGGCTATATTGAGTCATCACGGATACAATATGCAAGACGCCGTTGTAATGAACAGAGCCGCAGTCGAGCGTTCACTTGGCCGTTCATCTTTCATACGCACTTATAATGCTGAGAATAAACAGTTCCCTGGCGGTCAGAAAGAACAAATTGAGATTCCAGGAACTGGTCTTGATGAAGTCAAAGGTCTGAAATCATGGGAGAGTTACACTCACCTCGAAAGGGACGGGTTGCCTACTCCAGAAACTCACTTGTCAAGTATCGGGGCAGAGACTGGAGTATTAGTAGGTAAGACAAGTCCTCCAAGATTCCTCGAAGAATCTCATGGACATTTCTTGCAAGCCCAGGAGCGCCGAGAGTCGTCAATGATGGTTCGCAATGGCGAATCAGGATGGGTAGACAACGTGTACGTTACAGAGTCTTTAGATTCGGGTTTACTTTGTCGAATTTCACTTAGAACCGAAAAGATACCTGAACTTGGTGATAAGTTTGCAAGTAGACACGGTCAGAAGGGTATAATTGGTCGACTTGTTGATGAAAAGGATATGCCTTTCACCGTTGATGGAATCGTGCCCGACTTGATTATCAATCCGCACGCGATCCCATCCAGAATGACCGTAGCTCACGTTTTGGAAATGATTGGAGGAAAGGTCGGTTCGATGGAGGGCCGTCAAATCGACGGTACTGCATTTGGCGGGGAGAAGGAAGATTCTCTTCGCTCAGGACTACTTCGAAATGGATTTGCTCATACAGGCCGTGAGCCTATGATGAGTGGAGAAACAGGAGAAGCATTCGAAGCCGAGATATTCACTGGAGTTATTTTCTATCAGAGGCTACACCACCTTGTTAGCAGCAAGTTGCATGCTCGCAGTCGTGGCCGTGTACAGATCCTGACTCGCCAGCCAACGGAAGGTCGTGCCCGACAAGGAGGTCTAAGATTTGGAGAAATGGAAAGAGACTGTTTGATTGCACACGGTGCGTCGATGGTAATCAAGGATAGGTTACTCGATGAATCAGATGGTTGGCCACTTATGGTTTGTAACAATAGTGGCTGTGGACATATTGCATATTACGATTGGAAGAGGAGGACGCCAGTCTGCCCGGTCTGTGGAGATCGAGCAGACGTTCATTCTGTACAAACGTCCTATGCTTTCAAGTTACTTCTAGACGAAATGAAGAGTCTTGGAGTGGCTATGCGCCTTGAATTGGAGGACCGAAGATGAGTGCCCGCGGAGTAGCAAAAATCCCAAAGAGGATAAATTCGATAAAGTTCAGCCTAATGGATCCAAACGAGATCCGAAAAATGTCTGCTGTGGAAGTCAAGACGGCTGATACATACAAGGATGATGGGCACGCATTCAAGCAGGGTCTCATGGACCCTAAAATGGGAGTTATTGACCCAGGTATTAGATGTGAAACATGTGGGAACAAGCATGACGAGTGCCCAAGTCACTTTGGTCACATTGCTCTTGAACTACCAGTTATACACATTGGATTCACTCCTCTTATCAAGACGGCTCTGAAGTGTACTTGCAATGAATGCAGCCAAATTCTATTGCACAGTGCAACAGATACTCACCCTCTAGATCCAGAAAAGTCGGAACAAGATTACTACCGCGATCGTGTTAACGACGTAATGCAAAAACATGGTGTGGGTTCAACCGAATTCAAGAAAATCATCAAGGAAATTGAGAAAGAGTGTTCCAGTGCCAAGCGTGCAATTTGCATGCACTGTGGGTCAGAGCAAGGTAAGATTCTCCTTGACAAGCCTTCTACTTTCAAGGAAAAGAAAGCCGATAAGGGAGAGCACAAGCTCAATGCAAGAGATATCCGTGAATGGCTAGAAAAGATTCCAGACCAACACCTAATTTTCCTTGGAATGGATAGTAATTCCAGTAGACCAGAGTGGTCAATAATGAAGGTTCTTCCAGTGCCTCCGATTACAGTTCGACCATCAATCACATTAGATAGCGGCGATCGCTCAGAAGACGACCTTACTCACAAAATGGTCGACGTTCTCAGAATCAATCAACGTCTCCGAGAAAATCGTGACGCAGGAGCGCCACAATTGATTGTGGAAGATCTTTGGGAGTTGTTGCAATATCACGTCACGACATATTTCGATAATCAGACAAGTGGTATTCCACCAGCAAGACACCGATCGGGAAGGCCTCTGAAGACTCTTTCACAACGTCTGAAGGGGAAGGAAGGAAGATTCCGAAGCAACCTCTCAGGAAAGCGAGTTAACTTCTGTGCCCGAACCGTAATCAGCCCAGATCCCAATCTTGGAATCAACGAGGTAGGTGTCCCAGTTCGGACTGCGAAAGAATTGACTGTTCCAATCCGAGCAACAAGCAGAAACCGTGAACAATTACGAAGAATGATTCTACGTGGACCGGATGTTCACCCTGGTGTTAACTATATCATTCGTGGAGATACTTTCCGAGTCAGAATTACTGATAGAACGAAATACATCTGGGCCGGATTCCGTTGTTTGAATCCAGATTGTCATTGCGGAAGTGACGAAGAGCCCTATGCTGGATATCGTCCCGACCTGAACACAGTGCTCCCTGCCCCTAACTTCCTTCCAGGTCTTGAACTGATGAAGCAAATGCGAAGGAATGAATTTGGAGACCTTGAGGATGTTTGGTCAGTAGACCTTGATACCACAATTTCTAATCTTCGTGGTGAGGATGAAAACGGTCGACCACTGGCCGAAGACGACCCGCGATCTGTCATTCACAATCGATGGGTTTGGGAAAAGAACCACCCTGACGAATATTTGCCCGAGCATCTTGAAGTAAACTGCCCACACTGTGGCAGCCCCTCTGTGGAAGATGAATATGGTGAAGTTTACCGAACTGAAGTGGAAGACCGCCTGTCAAATTACGACAGGGATGGAAACCCTCGCCCTGGTGTTGTCGTCGAAAGGCACCTTATCGATGGTGATGTTGCAATCTTCAATCGACAGCCCTCACTTCACAGGATGTCTATGTTAGTTCACGAAGTTCGCGTCATGCCTGGGAAGACCTTCCGCTTCAATCTAGCAGATTGTACACCTTACAATGCTGATTTCGATGGAGATGAAATGAATCTCCACGTAATTCAATCTGAAGAGGCAAGAGCTGAAGCAAAGATTCTGATGCGAGTTCAGGAGCATATCATTACACCAAGATACGGAGGTGCTGTAATTGGAGGTATACATGACCACATTTCAGGCGCTTATCTTCTAACTCATGGTGAGAGAATAATACCGAAGGAATTGGCCATGGAAGTCTTGGGTTCTGTTGGCTGGGATGGCGATATGCCTGACGAAGTTAGTAGCAAGGATGGCGTTGTTGGGTACAGAGGTGCAGACCTCCTCAGCCTAATTGTTCCTGCAGGATTCAAACTAAACTATACCAGCAGAAGTGGAGACGAAGTTAATGTAACGTCAAAGGGTCTTGTAAGCGGTACGATTGACAAGCGCGGTATTGGAGCTGAAGACGGTAGGTTACTGGACGCAGTAGTTCAAACTCATGGCACTGATAAAGGGGCCGAATTCCTAAATCGAATGACTAAGATGACAATCGCAATTTGTACATCCCTTGGATTCACCACTGGAATCGATGACGAGGACTTACCTCTTGCGGCTATTAAGGAAATCTCCGAAATCAACGTCCGTGCTAGCGACGAAGTAGATGCTGAATTAGCAAAGTTTGGTAAAAATGGACGCGGATATGAGACACGACCAGGAAGAACTCCAATTGAGACACTTGAAGAGAACATCCTACAAATTCTAGATTCTGCTAAGGCTGAATCAGGTAATGTAGCTAAGTCCTACCTCGGTGAGGATAACTCTGCGGTAATTATGGCAACTTCCGGTGCTCGTGGTTCCATGGACAACCTAGCAATGATGGCTGGTTCCATTGGTCAGCCAAAGGTTCGTGGAAAGCGACTAGAACGTGGATACCAAGACAGAGTACTATCGCACTTCCCTCGTGGTGTAAAAGGAGCCGAAGAAAAAGGGTTCGTTTCTTCTTCATTCAAGCAAGGCCTTCAACCAACAGAATTCTTCATGCTATCAGTATCTGGCCGAGAATCTTTGGTTGATACAGCGGTCCGTACGTCTAAGTCAGGATATATGCAGCGACGCCTAATCAATGCTATGGACGATCTCAAGGTCTCTGAAGACGAAAATGGTTCGGTGCGAAATACTGCTGACAGAATCATTCAATTCGAATATGGTGAAGATGGAATCGACCCAGCAAGAAGTCGAAAGGGTCTTCCATTTGATATCACCAAGGTTCTCGATGATGCTCTTGGAGGTGATGAGTGATGGTAGTCAAGAGTGCAACCAAGAAGAAACTCATGGATCTCGGAATCGCCGAAGAATATGCGCACCGCCTTGCCGATGATCGCAAATGGGACGACGTTAAGGTATTGGCAGCTGGAGAGATTGCACAAATTTGTGCAACCGATTCTGGTATGGCACAGAAAATTTCTGAGGTAATTCAAGGCTCTACAAAGGCCGCTCAGAAAGTACAAGCGGCGGAGAAGACATTAATCCGTCGTCGTGTTGCTACGCGACGCAGAAAGAAGAGTGTTCTTCCATTGCAAGAATACGACTCGGAAGATAAGATGCGTCAAATTCATCGTGATTTGGATATTGAGAACCCGATGTTCTCTAGCCTTTCAGATGCAGCAGAAAAGGAAAACATCCGAATTACACCTAAAACAATCAACGATTTAGTCAACGGCTTACTCTCTAGGGGCAAGAAGAAATTAACCGCATCCGAGGCTCGTAAGGTAGTAACTAGTGCCGCTTCAGAAATGAAAATGTCGCGTGTTGACCCACACGAGGCGGTTGGGATTACCACCGCTCAATCGATTGGTGAACCAGGAACTCAGATGACTATGCGTACCTTCCACTATGCCGGTGTCGCTACGGTAAACGTCACACAAGGTCTTCCTCGTGTTATAGAAATAGTAGATGCAAGAAAGGTACCCAAAACTCCTACAATGCTGGTTTACCTAAATGAGAATGACTCGAAAAATAAACCACTTCGCACCAATGAGAAGAAAGTTCAGGCGATTGCCGCCGCAATAGAAACAACAACGACTCGCGATATTGCTTCTATCGATGTCGATGTTGCCCAAAGGCATCTTAATCTTGAGTTGAACACCTCAAATCTACGTTTGAAGAAAATGTCTGGTGCAGAGGTCAGAGACAAGTTGCAGAAAGCTCTTCGACTTTACATTCAGGCGGACAATGAAGACAAGCCTAAGGTTCTGAAAGTAATCCCTGGTGTGACAAAAGAAGATGATTTAGCCACATTAGCCAATGATCCACCAACCTACACCGCTCTACTGCAATTAGAGGACAAGGTCAAGAAACTCAGGCTAAAAGGTCTGCCTGATATTGTCAGGGCAAATGTCCAAGGTCCAAACAAGGATACTGGTGAGTATTACATCGCCACTATTGGTTCAAACTTAGCTAAGGTCAGTTTGTTTGATGGTGTAGACCGAGGCCGAACATACACAAATAACATCAATGAAATTTATGGATATCTTGGGGTAGAAGCTGCAAGACAAGCTATCGTTAATGAGATGAAAGATACTCTTGAGGGGGCAGGCCTGGATGTAGACACTAGGCACCTAATCACTGTAGCCGATGTAATGACAAGTGAAGGAGCAGTTAGAGCAATTGGACGTCACGGTGTTAGTGGAACTAAGCACAGCATACTAGCAAGGTCCGCTTTCGAGGTATCCGTAAATCACCTGTTACGAGCGGGTATTATTGGGGAAAGAGACCATCTTCGTGGTGTTACAGAGAACATCATCGTTGGTCAACCAGTGGCCTTAGGTACAGGTAGCGTTGAATTGTACTACATACCAGAAGAGGTAGACGCTTGAGGGGGGAATTCTAATGGATCTAGCAAGACAATTGAAACAAGGAATTAGCACAGGAAATGTACTATTCGGTCAGCGCCAAACAATAAGTGCCTGCAATAAAGGCGACGCTAGATTGGTATTGGTAGCTGCAAACTGTCCAGAGGATTACATTTCCAGTTTGACAACAAGCCATCCTGATATTCCGATTCATCAAGTTACGATGGTTAACAGACAGTTAGGTGCTGCTTGCGCTAAACCTTTCCCTGTCAGTGCATTGTGTATCATAGATCCGGGTCAATCAGAGCTTCTAACGCTCAGTACGAACCTATGATGGCGATTGAAAATAACCATCAATTTAGCTGTTGATTCACACATTTTAGGGATTCCCTTGAAGGTATATACAACTACCAGAGGTCATGGATGATACTGTCGGGGATTTACTCTATCTTCGAGGTGTTAGGTTGACACATGCTGTTAACGTAGTAGAAATAGTGGGGTTTCGATGTCTGGGTGTGGCTGAAAAAATCCCTGAATTAGATGATGACACTGGGTCTTTTGTCCATGTTTGGCATGTGCCTAGAGCAATCCTTCCAGTAAGTGTTGCAGAGGCTGAAAGATGGATTGTAGATGCTCCTAATGGTGCACATTGGATATTGAGTGAGAGAGAATTTGAGGAACAGGCTAGAGATTTATTATCTTCAAATTTGAAAATTGAATTTTGGAGCCCAGATGTATTAAGTCGTTGGATTGGAGAAGCGGTTTTACGCGGAGATATAGTCGCAAAAATTCCACAAATAGAAGCCAATGAGGCTTCAATCGAGGAAAATTCATCCGTTCGAAAACCGAATAAATTAGTCATTTTACCGGCTATAGTTGACTTAGATGAATGGTGTGTACAGAGAGGTATAGAATATGTCGATGCTAAGCCAATTCTTCTCCAAGCTCGTATTTGGAACATTACAGGTGCCTTAGTCAGTCCGGAAGGAGATAGGGAAGAAGGTAATTGGAGTGTAATGGAAGATCCTTGGGCCGATCGTTTACAGCCCTATGATTCGGAACAAATTCTCAACAACCCTCCAAATCTTCGGATAATAAATACCGCAGAAAATAAATGGTTGAGCGATGCTGATTTGAGAGTCATGTTGGTAGGGGTTTTGGAGACTAGAAGGCAAAAACAAGAAGATGCCGTAGAAGGAAGTTCGGTTAGAAGCACTATGCTAGAAAGATGGACATTTGATTCAGATGGGGCTATACTGGAAGAAATCCCATCCGCTATTCCCGGCTGGCTAATCGACCATGAAGGCGGGATTGAGTTACTTCATTCTAGAAATGGAAGAACTTACGAAATCAATTCCTCTGGAGTGCCATAATTTCGTCAGTAGATAATGTGTCACCAGACATCAGCCTTGTCATCAGGTCAGCGACTTCTACTTGCTCATCATCCTCTGTAGCACCTCCCTCTCGAGAGTTCAATGACTTTAGCAAATCTTGCATGGAATGTATACATCTCAATGATACAATGTATCTTCCATGAAGTGAGTCGGCTTCCCTTTTTGCCCGAGTTACCCCTGATTGAGCAGAATTGGCTTTCTCCCTTAATCTATCAACCTCTTCAGATAATTCCGCCATTAAGTCATGTGCTTCTTGAGCACCGATAACTGCACGCTTGACCTTCTTGTGAGCATCTTCTTGTTTCTTTTCAGCATCCCTAAGTTGAATCTTTAATTCCCTTATTCCACCATCGGATTTCTTTTCCTTAGCTTCTCTTAGTTCTTGATGTAACTTTTTCATTTTAGCAACAAAATCACGTTCTTTCTTACCAAGGAATCGTCCTTCATTGTATTGTTTTTCCAAAAGATCAATTTCTGCTCTGATCCTACCAGGGGAGCGAGTCCTATCGCGTGTTCCTTTCTCTTCTTGAGGACTATTTTCGGCAATTTTCTCCCTAAAATTAGTCCTAATTTCTCTCAGCACCTCGGTTTTGTCAGCCCTGATTTCTTTTAATTCTCGGACGGTTTTATTTGCATCATCTCGTAGAGCTTTTTGACTCTGTACCTCAGTAATTAACTCCTTTACTTGGCGATTTAATTCATTACGTTCGTCGAGTAATTTACGAACTTTCGAATTCCATTGGTCGCGCTCTTCACGATTATAGGAAATCTGTTCCTGAATATCTTCACAGAGTGGTTGAAGAATACCGCGAATTTCCCCGCTTTCCATCTTCATATTATCGTACTCCTGCAAACCAACGTCTTTAGTTTTCCATATAAGGCCATTTGAAGGTTATTTTTCTCATTCTCGGCGGGTTGCGGAATTCCCCTTCCTAGGTCCGCCT
>CESQ01132282.1_pt1 | contig 11368 bp, 10 predicted proteins | sample 361401 | NCBI WGS metagenome assembly CESQ01 (sample SAMEA2622119, study PRJEB7988) | marine metagenome | isolation source: saline water (ENVO:00002010), including | reverse complement strand
AACGGCGGGCAGATCAACCCAGGGGTGGCCTGCGATCATTCACGCGTGGTGCGCGAGCTGGGCGAGGCGGATGCGCGCAAGGTATGGCAGCTCGGCGTGGATGGCGTTGAGCTGTTGCGTGATCGGGTGGCGCGGCACAGCATCGACTGCGATCTGAAATGGGGCATTTTGCTGGTAGCCAACAAGGCGCGTCAGGTGCCGGACCTGCATGCCTGGCAGCAGGAGCTGGGTGAGCTGGGCTACGACCGTCTTGAGTTTCATGATCGCGCTGCGCTGCAGGGGTTGTTGCGCGCCGACTATCACGCTGGCGTCATGGACTGGGGCGGTGGTGATCTGCATCCGCTCAAGTACGCGCAAGGCCTGGCCCGCGCGGCCGAACAGGCGGGTGTGCGCATCTTCGAGCGTTCTGCCGTGTTGAGCTATGCAGAAGAGGGTGGCGCGGTTGCGGTGCAGACGGCGGGCGGGCAGGTGCGCGCCGGTCATCTGCTGCTGGCCGGTAACGCCTATCTCGGCAAGCTGTTGCCCTGGTATCGCAAGGGCTTTATGCCGATTGGCAGCTACATCGGCGCGACCCGGCCGCTGGGTGATCTGGCGACTGCGCTGATTCCCTCCCGTGCAGCCGTCTGCGACATGAACACGCTGATCGACTATTACCGGCTGACCCCGGACAACCGCTTGTTGTTTGGCGGGCGGGCCAGTGCGCGTGATGCGCGGCCCGACGCGCTTCGCCAGACCATGCGCCAGCGCATGGCGCAGGTGTTTCCGCAATTGGCGGGTGAAGACTTCGAGTACCTCTGGGGCGGACAGGTAGCCATGACCATGAGCAAGGCGCCGGTGTTTGGACGGTTGGGGCGGCGAGTGCTGTACACGCAAGGTTATTCCGGACAGGGCGTGGCGCTGGCAGGCCTGGCCGGTAAGTTGATGGCCGACACCGTGCTGGGCGATGCGCGTAACTTTGACCTGATGGCGCGTTGGCGACATCTGCCGGTGCCCCCGGGTGCGCCCCTGCAGACCGCCATCCGAGCGCTGGCGCTGCTGTGGTATCGTCTGCAGGACAGTCGCCAGTAGAGAGCTTTTCATGAGTCGAGCCGTTCCCAAGCGCCGCGCCAGCAGTCAGGAGCGGATCGACCGTATCCTTGAGGCGACTATCAGCCTGCTGGGGCAGGGCGGGCTGAGCGAGCTGTCGATTTACGCCATTGCCGAGCAGGCGGAGATCCCGCCCTCATCGGTCTACCACTTCTTCCCGCAGATCAGTGATGTGCTGGCGGCGCTGGCCGAACGGCTGTTTGTTGAGCTGGACGCCGTGCTGCAGCAGCCCCCGTCCTCTGCGCCTGACAGCTGGGCCGCGCTGGTGGCCGAGATTGAGGCGCGCTTTCAAGACTATTACCGCCGTCACCCGGCAGCCTGCGAGCTGCTGCTGGGCGGGCATGGTCTGGCGGCTATTCGTCAGGCCGACCAGCAGCACGATCAACTGCTGGCCCAGCGTTTTCAGCAATGCCTGGCAGAGCGCTTTGTGCTGCCTGCGCTGCCGCAGGATGTCGATATCTTTGCGCTCGCCATGCAGGCGGCGGACAAGCTGCTGGCGGTCGGATACCAGCAGGCGGGTGCGCTGTCCGACCCTATCTGCCGCGAGGCCACGCGCTTGATGACCGCTTACCTGAGCGTCTATCTGCCGCCGGTGCTGCCGCCGGCCAAGGGGCGCTGAGATGGGGTTGTTCAAGTGGTGGCGCCAGCGCCGAGAGGCGAAGCAACTGCGCGAGCTGCAGCAAAACCTCGACCCTCAGTTGTGGCAGCAGGCGCTGGGCGACTGGCCTTTCTATCAGCGCAGTACACCCGCTGCGCGCACGCGTTTGCACGAGCTGGCGCTGCGTCTGCTGCTGCGCAAGCACCTACACGCGACCGAGGGCGTTGAGCTGACCGATGCGCTGCGCCTGCGGGTGGCAGGCATGGCGGTTGCTCCCGTGCTGGAGCTGGGGCTCGACTGGTACGCCGGCTGGCAGACACTGATTTTTTACGATGGCCCCTTTCGCGCGCGGCACCAGTGGCGCGACGAGGCTGGCGTGGTGCATGAGGGCGAGCGGCAGCTGAGCGGCGAGGCCTGGCTGCGCGGGCCGGTGGTGCTGTCGCTGGATGACGTGCGCCACTCGGGGCGGGCCGACGGTTTTAACGTCGTGATTCATGAGCTGGCGCATACCCTGGATATGCGCTCATCCAGCGCCAACGGCGCGCCGCCACTGCACCGGGGCATGAGCCAGGCGGACTGGGCGCGTGACATGCAGGCAGCCTGGGACGATCTGGGTCAGCGTTTTGAGCGCAACGAGGCGCTGCCACTGGACCCTTATGCGCTGGAGGCGCCGGCGGAGTTCTTTGCCGTGCTGTCAGAAAGCTTCTTTGAGCGGCCTGCGGTGCTGCGCAGGGAGTGGCCGGCGGTATATCGGCATTTGGCCGATTTTTATCGGCAGGACCCGGTGAAGATGCTGGGTTGATACGGCGCGTAGCGCTTATTTGCCGATAAATATCTATTTATCGAATGCCTTGTAGCTTGCCAATGGTGCCGGGCTGGGCTATAAGTCGATTTTTATCCAACTCTTACCGGAGTGTGCCATGACCCGTACCGTGACCGTTGCCGCCACCCAGATGGGTTGTACCTGGGATAGTCAGGCGAATATTGCGCAGGCTGACAAGCTGGTGCGCGAGGCCGCCGCCAAGGGCGCGCAGATCATCCTGATTCAGGAGCTGTTCGAGACCCCGTACTTCTGCCAGAAGCCGAACCCGGAGTATCTGCAGTTGGCCACGCGGGTTGAAGACAACCCGGCCATCAAGCACTTTCAGGCGCTGGCTAAAGAGCTGGCAGTGGTGCTGCCGATCAGCTTCTTCGAGCTGGCCGGTCGTGCGCGCTTCAACAGCATCGCGATCATTGATGCCGACGGCAGCAACCTTGGCATCTACCGCAAGAGTCATATTCCGGATGGCCCCGGTTACCACGAGAAGTATTACTTCAACCCGGGCGACACCGGCTTCAAGGTCTGGCAAACCCGCTACGCCAAGATTGGCGTTGGTATCTGCTGGGATCAGTGGTTCCCCGAGTGCGCGCGCAGCATGGCGCTGATGGGCGCGGAGCTGCTGTTTTACCCGACGGCCATCGGCAGTGAGCCGCACGACCACAGCATCAACTCCCGTGACCACTGGCAGCGGGTGCAGCAGGGCCACGCCGGCGCCAACCTGATGCCGCTGATTGCCAGCAACCGCATCGGCCGCGAAGAGCAGGACGGCTACGACATCACCTTCTACGGCTCATCGTTCATTGCCAACCAGTTTGGCGAGAAGGTTCAGGAGCTGAACGAGACGGAAACCGGCGTGCTGGTGCAGTCCTTCGACCTGGACGAGCTGGAGCACATTCGCAGCGCTTGGGGCGTGTTCCGCGACCGCCGTCCGAATCTGTACGGCCCGGTCAAGACACTGGATGGCGAGCTGGAGTCCTGAGCCCATGTTCAACCTGCACAGCACGCCGCAGCATGACGGCTACTTCATGCCCGCCGAGTGGGCGCCGCATAGCCAGACCTGGATGATCTGGCCTGAGCGCCCGGACAACTGGCGGCAACAGGCGGAGCCGGCGCAGGCGGCGTTTGCTGCGGTGGCGCAGGCGATAGCCGGGTTTGAGCCGGTGACCGTGGGCGTCTCGGCGGCGCAATACGCCAATGCCTGCGCGCAGCTGGATCATCCGGCGATTCGGGTGGTGGAGCTGAGCAGCAACGACGCCTGGGTGCGTGATACCGGGCCGACCTTTGTCATCAATGGCCAGGGCGGCCTGCGCGGGGTGGACTGGACCTTCAATGCCTGGGGCGGCGAGCTGGGCGGTTTGTATGCCGACTGGGCGCTGGATGACCAGGTGGCCAGCAAGATTTTGTCGATGGAGCGCTGCCCGCGTTATCGCACCGAGGGTTTTGTACTGGAGGGCGGTTCGATTCACGTGGACGGCGAAGGCACCCTGATCACCACCGAGGAGTGCCTGCTCAACCCCAACCGCAACCCGCACCTGCAACGCGTTGAGATTGAGCAGCAACTGGCAGCGCAGCTCGGTATCAGCAAGGTGATCTGGTTGCCCGAGGGCCTGTACAACGACGAGACCGATGGCCACGTCGACAACTTCTGCTGTTTTGTCCGGCCCGGCGAGGTGCTGCTGGCCTGGACGGACGATCCGGACAACCCCAACTATTCCCGCTGTCAGGCTGCAGCTGCGGTGCTGGCCGAGGCGCGCGATGCCCAGGGCCGCGCGCTGGTGGTCCACCACATACCCATTCCCGGGCCGCTGCATGCGACCGCCGAGGAGTGCGCGGATGTGCAGGTGGTCGAGGGCAGCCAGAGCCGTGATCCGGCCATTCGCCTGGCTGGCTCCTACGTCAATTTTCTGATCGTCAACGGTGGGGTGGTGGCGCCCAGCTTTGCCGATCCTCATGACGAGGAAGCGCTGGCGATTCTGCAGGGTCTGTTCCCCGAACGCCGCGTGGTTGCGGTGTCGGGCCGGGAAATCCTGCTGGGTGGCGGCAACATCCACTGTATCACTCAGCAACAGCCGGCGGTCTGAAAGACAAAACGGACATGGCGCACATACCACGTTTCGGTACTGGAGCCGGGCGTGGGGGAACAGGCATAATCGCGGAGCAAGAATGCGGCGCCGGGCTCAAACTCGGCGGTTTCAGGAGGTTTTTCCGTCCAGAAGGAATTTATATGCAGTTCTCTTCACTTTTTCCCTCTACCTTGTCTCGCACCGCTCTGGCGGTGGGCATGGTCGTCACACTGGCCGGTTGTGCGGCCACCCAGGGCGGCGCCGTGGACACCAACGGCGCGACACGCCTGCAGGGCGAGCTCACCAGCAGCAGCCCGGTCAACCTGAACGACGGGTCTCAGTATCAGGTATTCAATCTCAAGCTCAAGGCAGGTGAGCTGGTACGCGTAGAGCAGGGCGGCGCCCTGGAAGGCGCGGTGCTGACCCTGCTGGATTCACGCAACCAACTGGTCAGCGGCCCGCGTCACGGTTCGCTGCATCTGGCCCCGCAGGCCGATGGCACTTACCGCCTGGGCGTCAGCGGCAGCACCGCATCGGCCTACGGCCCGTTCGACCTGACGCTGGAGCGCGTAACGCCGCGCAATAGCGGGGCGCTGGAGCTGAACGACTCGGTCTTTGGCCTGCTGAGCCGTGGCAACGATGCCAACACCTACACCCTGACGGTCGCAGAAGCCGGTCTGTACGAGATTGCCCTGGGCTCCGAGGAGCTGGACACCGTGCTCAAGCTGAACGGTGGCGGTCTGTCGCTGGAAGATGACGACGGCGGTGATGGCACCAACTCGCGCATGACGGTAATGCTCGATCCGGGTACCTACCAGGTAACGGCGACCGCGCTGGACTCCCCGGCCGAAGGTGGCTACGACCTGAGCCTGAGCAGCCGCGCGCTGCCTGAGGGCGTTGAGCTGGTCAACGGCGGTGAGATTGCCCTGGGCACCACCATCAGCGGCCTGGCTGACAGCAGCGACAAGGTCTACACCGTGACTGTGCCGGAGCGTTCGATGCTGCGCATTGTCATGAGTTCGGATGAGGTCGACAGCTTCCTCAAGCTGCAAGGCCCCGGCGTCGACACCAGCGATGACGATGGCGCCGGTCGCGATCTGGATGCGGCCATCACCACGCTCGCCAACCCGGGTAGCTACCGTATCAGCGCATCGACCGTCGATGGCAGCGCCGGTATCTTCACCCTGAGCACTGCCGTGCAACCTGTCAGCAGCAACAGCGCGCAGGTGCGTCCGGGCGAAGGGGTTTCCGGCACGCTGGCGGGCAACAGTGTCGACAAGACGCTGGTGATCGCTGAAGCCGGTCAGTACAAGGTTGACCTGTACGCGACCGAGTTCGATGCGCTGCTGCGCATGAGCGGTAACGGTGTGGAGCTGGAAGATGACGATGGCGCCGGTGGCACCAACTCTCGCATCAGCACTTACCTCGAGCCCGGGCGTTACACCCTGAGCGCGCGCAGCTACGACAACACCGGTCGTGGCAGCTTTGTGATCAGCGTCGAGCGCGAGTAAGCAAGCAGAAGAGCGCTGATCCTGCGCGAGTGCAATGGATCAGTGCTTGTTGAAAGGCCGGCAGCCCGTGAGGGCTGCCGGCCTTTCTTTTGGGGTCAGGCGCCGAGCAGAGCGCGGCCGCGCTGAACGGCTGCCAGCACCTGCGCCGGTGCGGTGCCACCGATATGGTCACGGGCGTTGACCGAGCCTTCCAGTGTCAGCACCTCAAACACGTCCTGCTCGATCTGGTCGCTGAAGCGGCGCAGTTCTTCCAGCGACATCTCCGCCAGATCCTTGCCCGAATCTACACCGTACTTCACGGCGTGCCCGACGATCTCGTGGCAGTCGCGGAACGGAATGCCCTTACGCACCAGATAGTCAGCCAGGTCGGTTGCCGTGGAGAAACCACGCAGGGCTGCTTCGCGCATGGCCTCGACCTTGGGCTCGATGGCCGGGATCATGTCGGCAAAGGCCCGCAGGCTGTCGCGCAGGGTGTCGACGGCATCGAACAGCGGTTCCTTGTCTTCCTGGTTGTCCTTGTTGTAGGCCAGCGGCTGGCTCTTCATCAGGGTCAGCAGGCCCATCAGGTGACCGTACACACGGCCGGACTTGCCGCGTACCAGCTCGGGTACGTCCGGGTTCTTCTTCTGCGGCATGATCGAGGAGCCGGTGCAGAAGCGGTCGGGCAGGGCAATGAAGTTGAACTGCGCGCTGGTCCACAGCACCAGCTCTTCGGAGAAGCGCGACAGGTGCATCATCGCCAGTGCGGCGGCGGCGCAGAATTCGATGGCGAAGTCTCGGTCGGAAACGCCGTCCAGCGAGTTGCCGGATACCGCTTCAAAGCCCAGCAGCTCACAGGTGATGCTGCGGTCGATCGGGTAGGTGGTGCCGGCCAGCGCGGCCGAGCCCAGCGGCATGCGGTTGACCCGCTTGCGGCAGTCGATCAGACGCTCGCGGTCGCGTTGCAGCATCTCGAACCAGGCCAGCAGGTGGTGGCCGAAGGTCACCGGCTGCGCAGTCTGCAGGTGGGTAAAACCGGGCATGATAACCGCGTTGTGGCGCTCGGCCTGATCCAGCAGACCGGTTTGCAGGCGCACCAGCTCGCCCATGATGACGTCGATTTCGTCGCGCAGCCACAGGCGGATATCGGTTGCTACCTGGTCGTTGCGTGAACGGCCGGTGTGCAGTTTTTTGCCGGTAATGCCGATGGCCTCGGTCAGCTTGGCCTCGATGTTCATGTGCACGTCTTCAAGGTCGACGCGCCAGTCGAACCGGCCGGCTTCGATGTCACTGCGAATGGTGTTCAGCCCTTCGATAATGGTGTCGCGCTCTGCCTCAGTCAGCACGCCCACCTTTGCCAGCATGGTGGCGTGGGCAATGGAGCCCTGGATGTCGTGCTTGTACAGGCGCTGGTCAAAATCCACCGAGGCGGTGAAACGCGCGACGAAGGCGTCGACCGGTTCGCTGAACCGGCCACCCCAGGATTGGTTGGTTGTCTTGTCTTGGCTCATGTCTCGGATGGTTCCGCTGCGTGAAGAGGCGCATAGCATAGCATTTCACGCTTGCGCGATGGCGGCCGGCTGGCAGACACTGGCGCGATGAAGAACGGATTCTGGACCCTGCTCAAACGCCCCTATGAGGGGGAGGACTTTTTCCTCCCTGACCTGTGCTCGTCCGTTGCTGTTTTTACCCTGGTGGTGCTTGCCCAGCTGGTTGTGCTGGTATGGGTGCTGGCGCAGCCTGCCGACGGCGGTTTTGACTGGCTGCAGCTGGCCATGGCCTCGCTCTTTGTGCAGTGGATTGTGCTGCTCTCGGCTGCCGCTCTGTGCCGCCTGCGCGGCTGGATGCGTCGGCGTCCGCTGGGGCTGGCGGTCGCTGCCTGTCACGCGGTGGTGGTGGGGCTGACCTTGTTCTTTACCGTCCTCGGCGACTGGGTGGTTTACCGTGGCATGACCGGCGCGCTGCAATGGGAAGCAGGGCAGTTGCTGCGCCATGGCCTGATCGCGCTGATCATGACCAGCCTGTTGCTGCGCTACTTTTATCTGCAGCAACAGTGGCAGCATCAACAACAGGCGGAGCTGCGTTCACGGCTGCAGGCGCTGCAGTCGCGTATTCGCCCGCACTTTCTGTTTAACAGCCTCAACAGCATCGCCAGCCTGATCGAAATTGCCCCGGCCAAGGCTGAGCAGGCGGTGCTGGATCTGTCCGACCTGTTCCGTGCCAACCTGTCCGGTAGTGAGACCCTCTCCTGTTGGGGGGAAGAGCGCCGCCTGTGCGAAGGCTACTTGCGCATTGAGCAATATCGGCTGGGTGAGCGCATGCGCGTGCAATGGGATGTGGGCGAGCTGCCCGATACCCTGCCGATACCGCTGCTGACCCTGCAGCCCTTATTGGAGAACGCCATACTGCATGGTTTGCAGCCACGTATCGACGGTGGCGAGATGCTCATTCGAGGGCGCCTGCAGGGTGGCGTGGTTGAACTTATGGTGAGTAACACCTGTCCTCAGCAGAACGACACGCACCAGGGCGAGCGTATGGCCATGGCCAATATCCGGGCCCGGTTGCAGGCGCTGTTTGGTGAGCGAGCGCAGTTGGCGGGCTGGCGGGAGGGGGAGTGCTTCTTCAGCAGGCTGGTCTATCCTGTTACACAAGATTCAACAACGGCAGAGAAGTCATTATCGAATGAAAGTACTGATCGCTGATGATGAGCCGCTGGCCCGCGAGCGGCTGGCGCGACTGGTTGGTTCGCTGCCGGGGTACAGGGCGTTGCCCGAGATGGCCAGCAATGGGCACGAGGCCCTGCAACTGGTTGAGGCGCATCATCCCGATATCCTGCTGCTGGACATTCGCATGCCCGGGCTGGACGGCTTGCAAACCGCCGCCAAGCTCTGTGAGAACGCCGAATCGCCGGCCGTGGTGTTCTGCACCGCGCACGGCGAGTATGCGCTCGACGCCTTTGCCGTGAGTGCTGTCGGCTACCTGCTCAAGCCGGTGCGCAGCGAAGCGCTGGCCGATGCCCTGGCCAAGGCGCAGCGGCCCAATCGCATGCAGCTGGCCAGCCTCGGCAAGGCTACGGCGCAGCCCGAGGGGGCCCAGGCGCGCAGCCACATCAGCGCGCGTACCCGCAAGGGCATTGAGCTGATTCCCGTGGAGGAAGTGCTGTATTTCATCGCTGACCACAAGTACGTGACCCTGCGTCACCTCGAAGGCGAGGTGCTGCTGGACGAGCCACTGAAGGCGTTGGAAGAAGAATTTGGTGATCAGTTTGTGCGCATCCACCGCAACGCGCTGGTGGCCCGCAACCGCATTGAATGTCTGCAGCGTACGGCCATGGGGCACTTTGAGTTGTGCCTGAAAGGGCTGGAGGGCGAAACCCTCACGGTCAGTCGCCGCCACGTGCCGGGCGTGCGTCGTCTGATGGAGCATCTGTGTCTGTAAGTTTGCTGCGACAGTCGCCCGCGTGGATGCCCGTCTGACCATGGCGTATGATGCGACCTGGTTTGAAGTGAGAGTTCCATGAGTCGACATCTGCGAATTGCCACCCGCAAGAGCGCCCTGGCCCTGTGGCAGGCCGAATACGTAAAGGCGCGCCTCGAACAGTTGGACCCGAGTATCACTGTGTCTCTGGTGCCCATGGTCAGCCGTGGCGATCAACTGCTGGATTCACCGCTGGCCAAGATTGGCGGCAAGGGCTTGTTCGTCAAGGAGCTGGAAACCGCCATGCTCAACGACGAAGCCGACCTGGCGGTGCACTCCATGAAAGATGTGCCCATGCAGTTCCCGGACGGTCTCGGGCTGTATGCCATCTGTGAGCGCGAAGACCCGCGCGACGCCTTTGTTTCCAACCACTTTGATGATCTGGATGCGCTGCCGGCCGGTAGCGTGGTCGGCACCTCCAGTCTGCGCCGGCAGGCGCAGATCATGGCGCGCCGCCCGGATCTGCAGATCCGCTTCCTGCGCGGTAACGTCAATACCCGTCTGGCCAAGCTCGACGCGGGCGAGTACGACGCGATCGTACTGGCGACCGCCGGGCTGCTGCGCCTGGGCTTTGACGCGCGTATCCGCTACCCGATGCCGCCGGAAGTCAGTCTGCCGGCGGGCGGTCAGGGCGCGGTGGGCATCGAATGCCGCAGTTCGGATACCGAATTGCAGGCGCTGCTGGTGCAACTGAACGACGAGGACAGCGCGCTGCGCGTGCGCGCCGAACGTGCGCTCAATACGCGCCTCAATGGCGGTTGTCAGGTGCCGATTGCCTGTTACGCCGAGCGCGAGAATGGCGAACTCTGGCTGCGTGGCCTGGTCGGCGATCCGGATGGCCAGCGCATGCTGCGTGCCGAGGCGCGCGGGTCCGAGGCCGAGCCTGAAGCGCTCGGCATTGCGGTTGCCGAAGACCTGCTGGCCCAGGGCGCACAGGCGATCCTGGATGCCGTCTACGAGGAGGCGCCGCCGCGGTGAGCGGCTGCCTGTTGCTGACCCGTCAGCCGGCGGAAAACCAGCGACTGGCCGCACGACTGGCCGCGCACGGTGTCAGAACCTGCAGCTTGCCGCTGTTGACGCTGGAGCCCTGTGCCGAAGGGCCGGCAGAGCGCCAGCGCATGCTGGATCTGGATCTGTATCACGCTGTCGTGGTGGTCAGCCCGGTGGCAGCGCGTCTTGGGCTGGAACGGCTTGATCACTATTGGCCGCAGCCACCCGAGGGCGTTTTCTGGCTGGCGGTTGGTGGTGGTACCGCGCAGGTGTTGCGCGACTACGGTTTGCCGGCCCAGTGCCCGGCGCAGGGCCAGGACAGCGAAGCGCTGCTGGCCATGCCGTTGTGGCAGCCCTTGCTGGCTCGCCCCGATCTGAAGGTGCTGATCTGGCGTGGCGAGGACGGCCGTGAGCACCTGGCTGACCAGCTGCGGACAGCGGGCGCGCGGGTGGATTACCTGCCGCTCTACGCCCGGCACATGCCGGCGGCGCTGGCGGCTGATCTGGCCGCGCTGGCGCCGCAGCTTGATCAGGTGCTGGTGCTCAGCGTGCAGGCCCTGCGTCATTGGCGCGAGGCGGCGGCTGAGGGCTGGGAGGTGCAGCGCCACTGGCGCTGTTTTGTGGCAAGTGAACGGATTGCGGCGCAGGCCCGGGAGTGGGGCTGCACGGATGTAGTAACCTGTCGAGGTGCAGATGACGCGGCCGTCTTGGAGGCCGTGCTCTCGTCGTCGGGATGACAAAGGGGAAGCGCGTGGAACCGAGCGAAGCGAACGACAAGACCGAACAACAGCCTGCAGCCGCTGCAGCGGCCAAGCCCGCAGAGCCGGCGGCGGCCGCCAGCGGC
>CESQ01225875.1_pt1 | contig 11447 bp, 9 predicted proteins | sample 361401 | NCBI WGS metagenome assembly CESQ01 (sample SAMEA2622119, study PRJEB7988) | marine metagenome | isolation source: saline water (ENVO:00002010), including | reverse complement strand
TATTGAAGGGCGTCTTCGTCCAAATCATAATACATGAGTGCAAGCTGCAAGGCCATCGAGTAAAAAGTATTGTTTGAGTAACGCGGCAACTCGTACAAAATGCGACCCTCTTCATCGAGCAAAACCTCACGATCGCCCTCTGTCGTCAAATTACTCTCGGGAAGACCTTCATACTTTAGGACACCCTCCATGATATGCCTGGCATAAGCTGTTCCGGCATACTCTGAGTACAAAGGCACCCACCGCGAAACGGGACCTGCATCACGCTCTGGATAACGATCGACAAGCCCAACCACGCCCCAACGCTCACTCACGATAGGGTACGTAGGCATATCGGGGAATGGGTTTTTCTCGGGAAAAACAAACCCATCATCTAAATAGGGAAAAAACTTCATCGTATTTTCACCCGAGTAGCGATCAAAAACCGTTTCCTGATAGTCTGCCGCAAGGACAATATTAGGATAATGATGCATGACCTCTGAAAAGGCACGATCACTCTCCCAAGCTTTGCGCTCAGAAACAAGTTGTGAGTTCTTATAGCGGGGAGAAAAGCCAATATCAAAACCAATGGCTTTCACTTCGCCCAAATTGAAGAGTATCCGTGCGGCATCTGCAAAATAAGAATAATCCCAAGGGGGATCTCCAATCAAATGTAGAGCTTGCGCGTCGATATCAACATAGAAAACTTTGACAGGTGCTTCAAGTTCCCCCCGAACCTGAAACTGCCAGTCCAGCACCTTATTCTCAAGAGGATTCAAAAAGTCAGGATCGTCATTCCAAGACTCATCGACTAAAATCCACAACAGCGGTATAGAAATCAGAATCAAAATACGCTTTAGAACCGCTTGACGAGAATGCTGTTTCCTTGCAGTAAACACTGGGGGCTGAGATAAGTTTTTAATAAACTTAGATAGGCGGGCCCATTTTCAAATGACTGAACAAGAATCACAAGGAAAAACGGAACAAAAGAATTTATGGCCCATGCGTACTTGACACCTCGACTCAAGCAAACCAAAAAAAACGTCTATTTTCAGTAAAAAATATTCATCAAAGACGGTCTCTTCTTGATTTGCCAGGCTCAAAGACTACAATCCTTAACCAGCACTTATTTTTTTCACACACACCTCAAATAATCCTCCTATGACTCCCAAAGAAGTACTCGCTCTAGCACAAGCTAAAGATGTCAAAATCTTAGATCTCAAATTTTGCGATATCCACGGCAACTGGCAGCATTTTTCTGTCCCTGTCAGTGAACTCTCCGAAGACCTTTTTGAAGAAGGTCTCGGGTTTGACGGTTCATCCATCCGAGGCTGGCAAGGCATTGAAGCTTCAGACATGCTCGTCATCCCAAGCAGCGAAACTGCTTTTATTGACCCATTCCCCGAAATCACAACCCTTAGCCTCATTTGCGACATTGAAGACCCTATCACCCGCGAACCTTATGATCGCTCGCCCCGAAGCATAGCCAAGCGAGCCCAGCAATACCTCCAATCAACAGGTATCGCGGATACTGCCTACTTTGGCCCAGAGGCTGAGTTTTTCGTATTTGATGATGTTCGCTACCAAAACACAAACAATACGAGTTTTTACTCTGTAGACTCTGAAGAAGGCATCTGGAACACGGCCAAAGAAGAATTCCCCAACCAAGGCTACAAAATCCGCCCCAAAGAGGGCTATCTTCCCGTTCCCCCAACAGACAAACTCATGGACCTTCGCAATGAAATGGTCATGGTCATGTCTGAGCTTGGGCTCAATGTAGAGTGCCAGCACCATGAAGTAGCCACTGGCGGCCAGTGCGAAATCGACCTTCGCTTTGATACTCTGCTCACCATGGCAGACAGCCTCTGCCTCTACAAATACATCGTCAAAAATGTGGCCTACTTACACGGCAAAACAGCTACCTTCATGCCAAAGCCTCTTTTTGGAGATAATGGAAGCGGCATGCACATTCACTCTTCCTTATGGAAAGGCAACAAGCCCATCATGGCCGGCGAACAATATGCAGGGCTCAGCCAAGAAGCTATCTGGTACATTGGTGGCATTTTAAAGCACGCACCTGCCCTATGCGCTTTGTGCAACCCAACTAACAACAGCTATAAACGCCTTGTCCCTGGCTATGAAGCCCCTGTAAACCTTGCATACTCAGCACGCAATCGCTCTGCAATCTGTCGTATACCCATGTACAGCCCAAGCCCAAAGGCCAAACGCGTGGAGTTTCGCTGTCCAGACCCAACGGCCAACCCCTACCTCGCCTTCCCAGCAATTCTCATGGCCGGCCTCGATGGCATCGAAAACCAAATCGATCCTGGCGATCCGATGGACAAAAATCTCTACGATCTCCCTCCAGAGGAAGCCCACGCCATCAAAACCGTCCCAGACTCACTAAAAGGGTCCCTCAATGCCCTAGCAGAAGATCATGGCTTCCTCACCAAAGGGAATGTCTTTTCAGAAGATTTCATTCACAACTTCATTAAAATCAAAGAAAGAGAATACGACGCCGTTCGACTACGTCCACACCCTTACGAATTTGAACTTTATTTCGACATCTAAATACACAACCATGACTCAACTAGAGAGCCTCGCAGACATTAACGAAACTATTCAAGAAGCATCCTCCTGGATAGGCCTTCTACGCAAAGAACTCAGCAAGGTCATTATTGGCCAGCAGTACCTTGTTGATCGACTCATCATTGGCCTTTTAACTGGCGGGCACGTTCTCCTCGAGGGCGTGCCTGGGCTTGCTAAAACACTCTCCGTACGTAGCTTGGCCCAAGCTATCGATGCTCAGTTTCATCGCATTCAGTTCACACCAGACCTTCTTCCTGCAGACATTGTAGGCACCCTCATTTACAACCCTGGAGATGGTGAGTTTCACACGAAGCCAGGCCCTATCTTTGCCAATTTCATCCTTGCTGACGAAATTAACCGAGCCCCCGCAAAAGTTCAAAGTTCCCTTTTAGAGGCCATGCAAGAGCTTCAAGTCACCCTAGGAGACAAAAGCTATCCACTCCCTAAGCCTTTTCTTGTCCTTGCCACAGAAAACCCGATCGACCAAGAAGGGACGTACCCACTCCCCGAAGCTCAGGTAGACAGGTTCATGCTTAAGCTCAAGGTAGGCTACCCAAGCAAAGATGAAGAAAAACAAATCCTAGAAAGAATGGCCTCTACAACGCCATCTCTAGAAGTCAACGCCATCATCAAGCCTCAGCAGATCCTCGAAACAAGGCCCCTTATTGATAAGATCTACGTTGATGATCAAATCAAAGACTATATTTTAGCTCTCGTTTTTGCCACAAGAAAACCATCTGAATACGGGCTCAACATAGCACCGCTCATTCAATTTGGCGCCTCCCCTCGGGCAACCATCGCTTTAACCATTGCCGCAAAAGCTTGGGCATTCATGCATGGGCGTGGTTACGTCACCCCTCAAGACATAAAGTCTATCGGTATGGATGTTCTCCGCCATCGCATTATTATCAGCTATGAAGCCGAGGCAGAGGCCATGACGAGCGAGCATATCATACAACAGATTTTTGAAAGCATACCTGTTCCTTAAAGAAGGAAAACCGCAGGCATCTTCTGCTTTTTCAGCCCTTTAGTCTAGCAGCTTCGGTAAATGTCTTCCAGCGCTCTTCCAGTGATGAGTTGTCTTGCATAGGGCCAAACCAGAGCTTCCATGAAGCATCTTCTTTTGGATCCAAAGCTTGCTGAGACTGAATAGAAAAAAGAACCGCGTTGCACTTAAAGCAACGAAACTTATAGGTGGCTCCAACCGTTGCACTGACAAACTCTGCATCATCAATCTCATGTTTGTAAAGACTTTCGGGATAAGCTTTGCAAAGATTTAAGAACGTCTCTTGTTGCTCAGAACTACGTAGTGCAAGACCCTTCCTGGGATAAACCGTATAGAGCCGGCCGCCCTCATCTAAATACTCACGAACAATGCGTGCACGCAACTCGATCGTCTTCGAACGCTCCTTGTCCTTTACAAGAGCAGGGTCTGCAATAGATGCATTATCCCCTGAATCCAGTGAACCTTTTACGTTATAACACAAAGGCGTCGGCGGACGAGGTACATACATCACACCAACACACTCAGCCAATTCTTTTTCTTTAAGCATCCTTACTAGAGCAGATTCTACGGCCCCCTGAAGCCCAACAAAAACAGCGCGATTTCCTTTGTCTGCGCCACGTCTCTCATAAGCACCCGTTTCGGACAAAGTATTGATCACCGAATAACACTGTTCTTTAGTTCTATCTCCATAAGCACTTGCTGATATTTCTTCTTTTACAAGAACCAAAAAACGCTCACTAAAATCACGCGTCTCATTACTTGTTTGAAGCGCATCTAGGCTTTGGAAAATTTGATCACGCGCCACAGGGCGAGCCTGCTCACCAGAGACATCAGCAGTATCAGCAGGCTCCTCTGCCCACGAGCATACAACCCAAAGACAGATACAAACGAACATTCCAGGCTTTTTCATAAGCTACAGACCAACAAGAATCGTCTAACAAGGCAAGCATTGTTATGTTATGCAAAAAAGAGCTCGCCCAAACAGAACAGGCGAGCCCTTGAAACCAATCAAGAATATCTTAAAGCAGGTCTTTAACCATTTCACGCTCGGCCATCAATTCTTCAACCGAAGCATTAATTTTTTCTTGGCTAAAGGTATTGAGCTCGAGCCCTTGAACAACCTCCCAACCCTTGCCATTGGATCGAATGGGCATAGAGCATATAAGTCCCTTTTCAATGCCATAGCTTCCATCAGAGCAAACTCCAACACTGGTCCAGTCACCCTCTTTAGTTGGGAAGAACATTGAAGCCACCGTGTCGATAGCAGCATTAGCGGCAGAAGCTGCCGACGATGCACCACGAGCCTTAATAATAGCTGCGCCACGCTGCTGAACTGTTGGGATAAAATCATCCTTAACCCAAGCTTCGTCATTTACTTTATTGGAGGCGATTTCACCGTCTACTTTAGCATTGTAAATATCAGGATACTGCGTGGCTGAGTGATTACCCCAAATAGCCAGGTTGGTTACCTTAGATACAGGCACACCCACCTTTTGAGCAATTTGAGCTTTTGCACGATTCTCATCCAAGCGCGTCATGGCAAACCAGCGATCCGAAGGAATGCTCTTTGCGCTATTCATCGCAATCAAGCAATTCGTATTGCATGGGTTTCCGACAACAAGCACGCGAATATCTTCAGCTGCATTTTTCTCAATCGCCCTACCCTGTTCGACGAAAATTTTGCCATTAATCCCAAGAAGGTCACCGCGCTCCATACCGGCTTTACGAGGAACACTCCCCACGAGTAGTGCCCAGTTGGCATCGCGAAACCCTTCGTTCAAGTCTGCCGTTGCGATAATCTCTGTAACCAAGGGAAATGCACAGTCATCAAGCTCCATGACAACGCCTTTGAGCGCATCCATAGCAGGTGCGATCTCAATGAGGTTTAAAGCAACCGGCTGGTCAGGCCCAAAGAGGCCACCCGAAGCAATACGAAATAGCAACGAATAACCGATCTGGCCAGCGGCCCCAGTAATAGCAACACGAATAGGTGATTTCATAGTCGATAGATTAGTAGTTTAAGAAGAGGTTAAAAACTTCATTTTTTCATGCATCTTATAAAGCAAGTCTTCAGTCGTCTCCCAATCAATACAAGCATCTGTAATGGAGACACCATACTTGAGGGCTTCTTTGGGCTGAGGAAAGGATTGATTCCCCGCTTCAAGATTACTCTCAAGCATAACACCAAAGACCTGCTCAGGATGCTGCTGCATGGTATCGAGCACAGAGTCGACCACCAAAGGCTGACGTGTGTGGTCTTTTCCGCTATTAGCATGACTGCAGTCAACGATCATTGACCCGCGGAAGTTCTGTTTTCTCAACAGCTCTGCTGCTTGATGCAAGTGATCTGCGTGATAATTAGGCCCTTGAGAGCCACCGCGAAGGATCAAGTGACAATCCGGATTTCCCTCAGTGGACACAGCCGATGCAAAGCCTTCAGGGCTGATTCCCAAAAACGTCTGCTGAGAACGCGCTGCCTTCATAGCATTAACAGCCGCTGAGACTGAGCCGTCGGTTGCATTTTTAAACCCAACAGGCATCGAGAGGCCAGAAGCCATCTGCCGATGTGTCTGGGATTCAACCGTGCGTGCGCCAATCGCAGACCAGCAAATAAAGTCAGCGATGTACTGCGGCGTAATTGGATCGAGTAGCTCCGTTGCCGTTGGGACACCCAAGCTAACAACATCGTGCAAAAAAGCCCGCGCCATGCCAAGCCCCGTAGCGATATCACAGCTACCATCCAGATGCGGATCCATGACGAGCCCCTTCCAACCAACGGCCGTACGCGGCTTTTCAAAGTAGACACGCATCACGATGCATAAGCGATCAGAGAGCTTCCTAGAAAGTGCAGCTAAACGCTCTGCATACTCCCGCCCCGCCTCAATATCGTGAATCGAACACGGGCCAACGAGCACTAAAAGCCGGCGATCTTCCCCGGAAATAATATTCCGCAGGTCACGACGACTCGCGCTGACAAAATCAGCTTGTTGGGCTGTAATCGGCATACGCCCAACCACCTCCATTGGAGAGGGCAACACCTTATTAACCACGATGTGTAAATCGCTTAGGCGTTGCATGTACGGAGGAAATTCAGTATTTGAAAGTTTGGCCACCAATAACCACAAACGCCGAAAGAAGAGTATGCAGGCACATACTCTGCGTTCAGAGTGGACCTCTGATCTGCACGCAAGTCACCTAAGCGGGCTTGAAAGCTCGCTACGGCGTCTACGCACAGTCGAAGTACGCAGATGGTCTTGGATATTTGGTTCATTATTATTTAGGTTGAATAAAGCCCTAACAATGAAAACAAATAAAATATTTGTCAAGCGAGCTTCTCGAGATGGCCCTCGAGAAGCTCTATAAATGGAGTGCAACGTGCTAGACCATAGCAGGTTCCCGCGCATTTTTGCGTGCGGACTGAGCCGCTGCAATCATGTGTTTGAGGGAAGCCTCTGTCTCCGGCCAAGCACGTGTTTTGAGCCCACAGTCTGGATTGACCCAAAGCTGCTCAACCGGGATGACCCGTGCTGCTTTACCAAGCAGGTCTTCCATCTCAGCCTGTGAAGGCACGCGTGGGCTGTGAATATCCCATACACCAGGCCCGATGGCATTGGGATAATCAAACTCTTTAAAGGCCTCAAGCAGCTCCATATCTGAACGCGAGGCTTCAATTGAAATCACATCGGCATCGAGCGCTGCAATGGAGTCAATAAAGTTATTAAACTCACAGTAGCACATGTGCGTGTGAATCTGCGTTTCATCACTCACGCCCGAAGAAGCGAGGCGAAAAGCCTGAGCCGCCCAATTAAGATAATCGCGCCATTCTGTTTTACGCAGTGGTAAGCCCTCACGCATAGCAGGCTCATCGATCTGAATAACCTGCAAGCCATTGCTTTCAAGGTCGACCACTTCATCGCGAATAGCGAGCGCGATCTGGAAGGTCGTGTCCTTGCGTGGCTGGTCATCGCGCACAAAGCTCCACTGAAGGATGGTCACAGGCCCGGTAAGCATCCCTTTGACGGGCTTCTTTGTTTGAGACTGTGCAAACGTCGACCAGCGGACTGTCATCGCCTCAGGTCGCGAAACATCGCCAAAAATAATCGGCGGCTTGACGCAGCGTGAGCCATAACTTTGCACCCAGCCATTTTCTGTGAAGGTAAAGCCATCGAGTTTTTCACCAAAATACTCGACCATGTCATTGCGCTCATACTCACCATGCACGAGCACATCGAGCCCGACATTATCCTGAAACTCAATCACGCGAGTTGTCTCCTCGGCAAGGAAGCGATTGTAGTCTTCATTGCTAAGCTCACCCTTTTTCCAGCGCGCACGCATCGCACGCACCTCTTTCGTTTGAGGGAAGGAGCCAATGGTCGTCGTTGGGAAAAGGGGTAAATTAAGACGTGCCTGCTGGACCTCCTTGCGCCTAATATAGGGGGACGCACGACGCATATCTTGCTCCCCAACGGACTGAACACGCTGCTTCACTTCAGGATTATGAATGCGTGTACTCGTTCGGCGAGATTCCATCGCAGCACGGTTTTCCTTGAGAGCAGCCGTCTCTTTGCCCGTAGCAGCGAGCTCAGCAAGGGTCGATACTTCGTGAAGTTTTTCCTCAGAAAACGCGAGCCAAGACTTCAGCTCTGCATCCAGCTGCGTCTCATAGCGAAGGCCCATGGGCGCATGCATGAGTGAGCAAGAAGGAGCGACCCAAACACGTTCATCACCCATAGCAGCCTGTGCTTTTTTGAGGATCGCAAGCGAAGCATCAAAGTTGTTTTTCCAAATATTGCGCCCGTCAACAACACCCACAGAAAGCGCCTGGTCTTTTCTTAAGGCCTTGGCTAAACGCTCGACATCTTCGGGAGCACGCGTCGCATCACAGTGCACAAGATCAACAGGGAGCTCCGCCACACGAGCAGCATGATCGCGCATTGGGCCAAAGTACGTCGTCAGGCAAAACTTGAGCTTAGGTGCTGCAGACCTTAAGAAAGCATAGGCCTTTTTCATCGCCTCCAGTGGCGCTTGGTCTAAGTCCTGGGAAAGTATAGGCTCATCAAACTGCACCCAGGTTGCCCCTGCTTGCTCAAGCCTGCGCAGTACCTCGGCATAGACCATGAGAAGATCATCAAGCAAGGTCCACCGGTCAAAATTAGGGTTGGCATCGTCCTTGACCTTACTTAACTGCAAGAAGGTCGCTGGTCCCTTTAAAACTGTACGGGTCTCAATCCCCTGGGCCTTGGCTTCCTGAAACTCATCGATGGGCTTCGTTGAAGTTAATCGAAACTGCGTCTTAGAGCTGAGCTCAGGCACGAGGTTATGGTAGTTAGTGTCAAACCACTTGGTCATCTCCATTGCAGGAGCACTGGCGGGTGGCTGCTCCTGGGGTGTCGTCCCATGAGCCTGAGGGGCAAGCCCACGAGCCATCAGGAAATACGTATCCAAGTCCACACGATCTCCAGAGTGATTGAAGCGCTCAGGAATAGCGCCCACCATACAGCATAGATCGAGCATCTCATCATAAAAGCTAAAGTCATTGGAAGGGATGCCCTCAACTCCAGCATCTCGCTGCATTTGCCAGTGGGTTTTGCGCAGCTCCGCAGCTGTGTTGAGGAGCTCATCACGGCTCAACTTACCACGCCAGTAAGCTTCCGTAGCTTTTTTCAGTTCACGCTTTGCACCGATCCTGGGAAAACCCAAGTTGTGAGTATGGAGTTGTTTCATAGTTTGAGGTAATGGCGGGTTAATAATAATTAAAACTCAAGTTTAAGAGCCCTTAACATCTAGGAACCCCTATTCTAAAACAAGCAATCCTCCTGTCAAACGCTACCTTATACAATTCAGCCAAAAACTGGAAATACGCAGCAACAGGGTGTATATTACCCCTAGATTTGATGTTAAAGATCAGCAGTACAGATAACTGCTTTAAAAATAGTCTACAATTACACTCAGGAACCCCTTCAGGGTTCCGCAACATTTAGCACATGATTGCTTACTAGAAGGAAAATACCATGAGTCAAAATCCAGTAGAGATGAAAACATCAACACCATCCACCCAGGATGTTAAGCACAGCACAAGCACATCTGGAGTACTGAAGGGAAAGCAAGGCTCTCGCGAAGTTTACACAGAAGCTAAGCCCAAGGGAACACTCACCTTTCAAGATGCTCCCTTTAAATTCTTCACGACTGCTTGCTCGCAATTTTTCAGTCGCGTCGCCGATCGATTTCATGATGAGAATACCCAGATCTATCGCCGCGCAGAGAGAGCCCTACACGACCCTTTTGCTCCACCTGCAGAGAAAAAGGCTGCCGCAGATGCCTTGGTGAAACTCGATGACCAGGCCTTCTTAGTCATCTCTTTCACAAAAAAAATGGACGCAGTGAAGATTCTATCCTTCGATCATTATTCGAGGCATTGGCTAAAAACCCTGAAAATAAGCATCTTCAAGAGGCTGGGACAAGCTACATAAAAAAACTCTACGCAAGCTATGGAGAAGAATTGTCGGCCTACTGGGGTGACAGATCAGATCACTACCAAGCAAACAAAGAGATCATAGGTAAGATGCTTCCAAACCTTCCAGAGGCTACTCAACGCAATCTACGTGGTATACACCTCGATTTCTCGGTGTCAAAAGTAGGACAAGAGCTAGGCGAACGATTTGATGGTGAGACATTCCTTACAGAGAGTAAGCCACTCAATCGAAGTTTTGTTTTAGTCAGGCTTTATGACACCCTTAATAAAACTAGTAACAGGACGGACCAAGGCGAATTAGGAAAAGTAATCGACGCCCTGGAAAAGCTTCTGAACAAAGAAGCCGTCAGTCTGGCCAGAGATATGATCGTACACAGCTCTCCAGACTCGCAAAATCTAAACAGGCTCTTTGCAATCGCACTTCAAGGTGACTCTGAAGCAGTCCGCGCAGAGAACTTCGAGACACTGATGAATGCCCGTTACGAAATCCAGCGCGGCCCTCAGGCATCTGCTGCAACTCGAAGCCTAAGATCCTCCATTTTGCATAATGACGACAATAGTCCAACAGCAGAAAAAACCGCCCTAGCTGAAATCATACTCAAAGCGGGAAAAATAGCGCTTAGTGTAGACCGAGGCCTGGATCTCCTGGGAGCAGACGCACTCAGCAAGGAGTCTTCACTCACGCTAGCTAAAGACATCTGCCAAGGTTTGCGAAACAAAGACAATTCGGTCAAGGCATCACAACAGCAATTGCAGCGCCTCGTTGAGGCCTATGTACGTTTTTCGCCACAACTCACCGAGGAAGAACGTATCGACTTTCTCAAAACAAACCTCATGCCACTCCTCTCGCACAAGAGCGTGAACATAGACAAACTGAGAAGCTTAGGTGCTCACACCCCAGGCAAGGCACTGCTCGCTCAAGACTTGAGCAAAACTGCAGGCAGCATGAGTAATGCAGAAGTACCCAAACTGCTCAAAAGTATAAGCACCCTACTCTCTTCGGCTACCCACCAAAGAGAGAAACGCATTCTTTCCCACCAAGCAGACTTCGGTGTGCAGCACGCGATTATGAACAACAGCAATCTCAAAGCAGAGGTTCGCAACGCAGCAGCCAAGGAAGCAGAGCATCAACTCGCTCAAGTCCATAGAGAAGCAACCGTCCCTGGCTCCTTCGGCAAATATACCGAGGGAACCGCAAGGCATATCGAACGAGACTCGAAAGCATTTGTAAGCGATGGCTCTTACAAGCGATACGACGCTGAGATTGTCACCTTCCTAAGACCCAAATCCGTAGAACGCGTCAAATTCGAAGGTGCCTCGATTCCCTTAGACGAGCTTGACAACGAATAAACCTAAAAGGCATTCAAAAAGCAAAAATCCTCACATCCGTGAGGGTTTTCC
>CESQ01200468.1_pt1 | contig 11462 bp, 18 predicted proteins | sample 361401 | NCBI WGS metagenome assembly CESQ01 (sample SAMEA2622119, study PRJEB7988) | marine metagenome | isolation source: saline water (ENVO:00002010), including | reverse complement strand
TTTAACTATCCGGTCAACGCAGCTGGGCCGGTTACCTCAGCGTTAAACCAAACTAGAGCTTAGCTTCGACGTCAGAATTTTTGTGGAGAATTCTGATGATGTTTATTAAGCCCGATGGATCGGAAATATAGAAAATTATGTGACTTCCGACGGATGACTTTCGGTAGCCTGGTTTGATGTAGTCACATGGTTTCCCGATTGCTGGATTGAGTGCAAGTTTATGGAATCGCTCATCCATTTGGCGAAGGTAAGCGTTGCGTTGTTCTATACCCCATTGGTCCTTGGTATATGTCGCAATCTGTTTGAGGTCATTTTTAGCAGCGTGAGTTAATCGGAATTGGGACATTAATTATTTGTACCATCTAGCTCATCGATCAATGAGTCTAGGGAGTATTCGGCATACCCGCTTTGCTCGCCATCGGCTAGCTTGGCGCGAAGGGCGTTCAATCTTGCCTCATGCTCCTCCAGCAGGCGCAGGCCAGCGCGAATCACCTCGCTTGCAGACCCATATCGTCCACAGCTAAGTTGTTGATTTATAAAGTCATCAAAGTGGTTGCCGAGGTTAATGCTAGTATTTCGTGCCATGAGTGTATACCGGTGCGTTTAGCGAATACCAATAATTACCATATTTTGGTATTTTGTCAATCCAATAAACATGGCAGGGTTTAACAATCGGGTGCATGGGAAGCCATTACGTTGCGCAATTTTTTGCGTTTGCTTCGCAAATTATCGCAAAAAATTGCTCCACTCCATGTCTCCCATGACCCAAGCGTTATACACAAAGACAGGCAATGTGCCATGAATGTATATGAGACTCCAAAATCAGATCCTTCAAATAAAAATGAAGTAGTGAGCACAGTAAAGAGAAAGAAATGCCTTAATCTGGTTTTTGTTGGTGTTGTTCTCTATGTGATTTCGTTTACTATTTTTGGATCGGGGCTAGCAGCGTTGAATATGGCAGAGGCGACCGACTTTATAGTGTTCGCATCAGCACTAGTCTATACAATTGCATCAATCTCTTATTTCGCGTTGTACAGCAAGTATTGGTGGTTTCTGTTTCCCGTAATTTTCATTTTGTTGCCCGTAAGCATGGCATTTACACTAGGGGCTATACTCTATTTGCATCAAAAATCAAAGAAGGTGGCTGATGCTTAGTATCAACTTTGAAGTGCAAAAAAAGTATAAAAAGTGAATATACGGACCGAAGGATCCGTACTATCACACTGTTAGCCGAATAGAGAAACCATGATCCAAAAATTAATTAACTGCATAGTAGTTCTGAATATTTTAGGCTTGCTATTTCTATACTTCGATTACAGAAATATCTCTTCTGATTTGGAAAATGTGAAATTTCAGCAGGCGGGAATACGAAAGAACATTGATGAGTATGCTAATCGGGTAGATCATGATATTTCGGATATCCGCGAGAAGGTGAGCGGGGTAGAGCACAAGATCAGTAGAATTGAATTTGAGAGTCGTGGTTATCTTAGTCAGGATTCGAACGTAAGTATCGAATTTGTTCCTGCAGAAAGAGAGCAATTAGATTCAACCTTCCAGTCAGATCGTACGTACAGATATAGTACAAATCAAAAAGCGGATAAAGATCTTTGCGATGCTTTTATGGATGGGGGGTTGGCCATTGCATTATCGGGCCTTTCTGGGTTATATGCTGAAAAGTGTCAATAAAGTACTTGGCTAACAAGTTGGTCAACGGGAACCGACACCTCCCCCGATAATGCGCACACCTCCAACTACCTAAGTGGAGGTGTCAAATGGCACGAAGAAAGCAATACAATCGATACGACGATGAGTTCAAGGCAACGGCGGTTGCCCTCACCAAAATACCGGGAGTTCTAGCGAAAGACGTAGCTGATGCACTCGCCATACATCCGGTTATGCTTTATCGTTGGTGTATGGAAACTCGACGCGGTGAACTCATGACGAAGAAGAAAGACATCAATATCGACCCCAAGTTGAAGGCGGAATTGAAACGTCTTAGGAAACTGGAGAAGGAGCATAAGGTGCTCCAGGTGGAACATGACCTTTTAAAAAAAGCCATCCAGTACTCTTTAGAACAAGAAAAGAAATCTACGAATTCATAGAGGCTAACCGGTCGAACTATTCGCTTGCAGTAATGTGCCGAGTCTATGGTGTCAGCCCGAGATCCTATTACTCATGGCTGGAACGCGGCAAAAGCCTGCGGGCAGTTGAGGACCAATTACTGCTAAAACGAATTGTGCATGAGTTTGATAAAAGCGAGCAGATTTACGGTAGCCCGAAGATCTATAAAGAGCTCAAGAAACAAGGTATCGCGGTGTCAGAGAAGCGCGTAGCGCGTCTGATGCGAGAAAACGGTCTAAAGGCGAAGAAGAGCAGAATCTATCGAAGCAGGCCGGGTACACAGCGCTTTTACACGGGTATACCCAATATAATCTGGAATCAGGAAGTGACAGCGGCAAACCAGGTGTGGGTAGGCGATATTACATACTTGAAGGTAAATGAAGAATGGCGCTACCTGGCGGTTGTTCTGGACCTGTTTAGTAGGAAGGTAATCGGTTGGGCGTTGGGTAAGAGAAAGTCGGTCAGTCTGACGACAAAGGCGCTAAGGAGAGCGGTGAAACGTCGAGGGCTGCATCCAGGCCTGATATTTCACTCAGACCGGGGCATAGAGTATGGGGCGTTTGAATACCGTGAGCTGTTGGACACATATGGAATCCGGCAAAGCATGAACCGAGTGGGAGTGATGAATGATAACGTATACATTGAGTCATTCTTTCACCAGTTTAAAACTGAGCGGATCAAGACAAAGGAATTCAGCTCGGATTGGACACTGCGCAGGACGATTCAGCTTTACATGAAGTGGTACAACGAAATTCGGTCACATTCGTCCATTGGGTATTTATCACCAGTGGAATATGAGTGTAGTATTTGATTTAACAAAGCGGTGTGCGCAAAAGTGGGTGAGGTTTCACCGACGCGCCACAAGCATGTGGTTCGCTACGCTCGTGTGTCATGACGGAAGATGTGAGTCTTCCTTGCTGTATCTAAGATGAGGGTAGGTCCCTCGAACTCGGTGACCAAACACTGGGATCAAACCACCCCATGCGGCTTCTATTAAGAGTAGAGGTCGTGAGCGATGGGGAAACGGCGAAATCATTCGTCAGGTAGGTTTCATGGAGATGAACGAAAGTGAACCATCCGATGAAGCATCGATATGAAAATACGCTGTCAAAACCAGTGGCTGAGCGTACTGCTGGGATGAGCTTTAACAGTATTTGGGTTTGGATAAAGCGGCAGTCGGTGTTTAGGTGGCATGAACATAAAACAGGCTTTGATACGGAACATGAGAACCTGTCGTTCTGGTGTTAAGGGAGAGACCCAAGTGATTAACACCCATAAGGGTTTGAGTACCAAGACAGAGCACAGGGGCGGATCGCTGAGTAGTAGTGATGAAGCTTCTGTAATGGAAGTGGAGCGAAGGCAGCGACTTGTCCGGTTTCAATCGTTGAGTCAACCGGAAACGGGATGAACTGAATGAACGAAACGAAATCCTTTGAAGTCCCGAAAGCCCTCGTTTACGAAGCTTACAAACGAGTCAAGGCGAGTAGACACGTTATCCGGGCGCCAGGCATAGCCCAAGTTTTTACGTAGTAATTGTCTGTATAGGCATTCAAGGAGGAAGTAAGGCGATGTCGTGTTCGCTAAGGGCATTATTTATTCAAAGAATAAAAGGTCTAAATAGTCTAGCGTAATTTGCCTGACAAGGGAAATTGGACCATACAAGCTGGTGAAGGGGAACCACCTATGCGTCACACGCTTGTGGCTCGCTGTGCTCACTTTACCACATGCTGGTTCTGTTTCGGTCCCGTTTACCAAAGCGTTATATGCCCGAAATAATGAAGTCCAACGCTGCGATTATTTCGGAGCGATAAGCTGATAGATCGTAAGTTTCCTTGCCCAGTATAGATCTGTCTACTCCAGCAAGTTGTTGAGTCATAGCAATGTAAGACTTCCCATCAATATCTATTTGTGGGCAAAGCTTGGTAATGGCTGATGCGCCAGAGATTGAAGATGGGCTCATTGGAATCACAATGGTGGTTCTTAGCTCATCGAGAAGGTTCGATTGAATATCAAGTAGTAGTGGGTAAAGCTTTTTTGTTCTGTTGTTTGAGTTTCTGTAGGCGATGAATTGAGCCATTAAAAGGACCTCAGATCATCACTAAAGGTACCATGCTCCTCCACCATCTGGTTGTATGAAGCAATAGTATCTCGATTCTCTTCGCGCCATAGCTCGCGCTGCTTTTCGTTAACTAGTTTAATTAGGGCCGATTCAAGAGTAGCGGATAAATTGATCTTCAGTGACTTGGCTTTTGAAAGTAAATCACTGTTTATACTGACATTTGTCGGCTTTTTGGGGGCCTGGGAATTATAAGATTGTTGCATGGTCTTGCCCTTGTCCACATACTTGTAGGTCTGTGGTGCGCATATATTATGTGCATTAATCATATAATAATCGCATGCGGTGGGCAACCTACGCTCAACTGATGCGGGCGTTAGCGAACCCGTCATAGTTCGGTGCAGTTAGAATCGGAATTTGGGCAAAGGTAAATTGAGGATGAGCTCTATTATCATCATAGGTCACTTAATTGCGTTTCTTGGTTTGTTTTCTCTTTACGCGGGAGCAATGGTTTTTGGAGGTATTATCTTTTTCCTGGGTGGCTTCATTGCAGGAAAGTTATTTATATGTCTGCGCAGTGGTGGCGTTTTGACCATGGTTGTTTCAATTGCATACGGTTACCACAATGAATTTACTCCAACAGTTTTATTTATAATATTTGTTGGTTTTGTTTTCGCGTGTTTCAACACTAAACGACGCTCTGATAACGGTTGGGGTATTGATATGGATTTCTCGTCTTTTGGCTCCAGTTCTGATAGTGGAGGAGACGGCGGTGACTAGCAAGGCGTTATGTGCAAGCAGGCTACATGAAAATCAAAGAGAAAATTATGTGAGCGAACATAAGATTACGCGCTTGAATGGATATCTCGAAAGAGCCCCAGCGATTAGCTGATTGTAAGGGGGTGAGCGACTTCGGTTGCCGAATACTCAACATGATTAAGATCATTTCATTTTTTGCGGCACTGTTAATCAGCCACAATGTCTTTCCCAATAATGATGTCAGAATATTCAATGATAAAGAGTATGGATATTTAGCCAAATATCCAGCCAATTGGATAGCGAAAATTAATAGGTCGGGTCGGGTAATAGCTGATATTGCGAATAGAAGTAATACTGCCGGTGTCAATATTAGAATCTATCGATTTAAAGGGTTCAGTGAGAGAAGTTATATTGATCGCTATGCAGATAAAGTTCAGAAACAGCTCAATGCGCCAGTGAAAGATGTAGATCGCTCATTCATTGATTCACAAGTAGCCTATGATATTTACTTTGATGCAGATGGTCTAAGAAAAGATTATAAATTACATCACCGGATTATACTGTTTTCTGATATGAATATTGCGTTTGTGTTGCAATCTGGCTGTTTGTTGAGAGAGGCTGTAGATGATTGTCAGACTATAGAGTTCGTGATGGACTCTGTTTGGATATATAATCGCTCGAAGCTTAGGGCACCATAGAAACATGCTTGTTATCAATATTGGATTGCAACCTATACCTAAACACCTATCTGACGTCCCTAAGGTGCGCCCGGCCACATATTAGGATGCAAAAATCCCTGTAGGCTGACTCGCATAGTATAGTAATCGGCTTTGCGGGATCTCAATTAGGTTGGGCATTGGTATCAAATATTCGAGTCGGTGTAGATGATCATGCTTGTCGAATCCAACCTGTAATGAGCACTACAACGTGTTGTCCAAACCGTATAGCAAAGCGAATTATTGGAGTATGGGCACCAGCACTGTATTAACTCTTCTTGCTAGCGTCACTATTCGACCAGTCGGAAACAGATCAATGAATAATGACAATTCAATATTACAGCGTGATCGTTACGCAATGACGCCATTCGTGAGGATTCATCGGAAGGCTGTCAGTTCATGCAAGAGTAAATTCAGGATCGTCATTTGAAAGTAAAATTGGATCTTTACCTCTGGTATAGTTTCCTTGGATGGTGAAAGTGAATCTGCATGTAGGCCGATGTCTATGATCACACGACCGCTTGTCTTGAAATTTCAGTTGAGCGTTGGTGAATCGAATCCTATGCATAAAAGAACAATCAAGTTACCCATCTATGCATCACTGGTTTTGTGGTCATGTGACTGCACTCCTTTTACTGCTTAATCGGCTTTATCACGCTTGGCTTCTTATAGTGCCGCTATGCATTGAGGAATTGAGATGTTCGACTTTATTAAAATACTTATTTTTGGTGGCGTAACCGTTGTAAATAGTAGCCCGGTGACATTACATGATGAGCCGACCGTTATAGCACTTGATCAGAGACTCAAGGCTATCAATTGCTCGGCTTCTATTAGTGTTGATGTGACTGAGTACGTAGAAAGCAGAGACTATCGCGACTTTGTACGGCAAATCGAAAGTAAATTTGAGAAGGGCTGTCTGAAGGCTACACTCGGTTCGAAAGATGGTGATGCGGTAATTTTTGATGTGCCATCCGTTGCGTGGGGGTCTCCTGAAGACGTCTCAATTAATCTTAGAGCAGGCAGCGGACTATCTAGTGGCAGCAGCTTTGAGGTGCTGACAATAGAGTCGTGCCTGCCGCTTAGTTCTACTACGATAAAGTGGTATAACTATGGAAAATTCAGCTGTGAACCTTAAGAATACTGAGCAATCTTCCAACTGTACAAGCTGCTTGTATGGGCTGCTGCTGCCCCTGGTATTATGCGAGTGAGGTAACGGCAGAGCCTTTAGATTGCCTGTCAAATCATGATTCGATTATCAGTCTGGATAACGGATTGGAGCGCCTACCCCTAACATACACCAGAACCAGGCGATTATTCTTTAGAGCCTGTTTGGTGTTTCTACATACAAACGGAACTTAAATTCTGTAGTTTGGTCATCTTCTATAGAGAGGGTGGCCATGAAGAATGCGTTGATTGGAGTTTTGTTTATAACAATATTAGCTGGCTGTGAGAAAGCGGGTGAAGAGCACGTCACTGTGGAGGCTGATATCCAGCCCCCTGTAGAGATGGATAGGTGGATTCCACTGTCAAGAACGGCAGGTATTGCGATATTCGAACCTGGTACATATGACAAGTTGGACTTGTCCGAGATGGAAATATTAAGGTTGAACTCTGAAATGCAGGTGATCGCTCAGGGTGGCCCTGTGAATGGTCGTATACTTTATTATAGAAATGGGGCCTGGCACCCGGTTAACGTGATGTATGAATTGAAGCAGAGCTTAAGGTATGTGCACTAGTCAGAATATGATAAACCCGATCAAGTATCTGCCAGCCTTTGGGCTACACTGAATCGTACTGCGAAGAAAACCTGCTGCAATCTCTACCGGTAATTATGCCAGTGTTTCTACTCCGAAGTGCCTCCACTTATGCGCAACTGTGTAAACGCAGTGTGTTTGATGTTGGATGTTTAGAGCGTGCTTTGTATGAAATTCTATAGAGAGAATCAATATCGACCAAGGTGTGAAGGTCTTTTTAGCGATTATAGGGAGAAAATACACCGTCTGATTCCAAGTGCAAGAGTGGAGCACATTGGATCATCCTCAATCCCAGGATTAATTTCCAAAGGTGACTTAGATATCTTTGTGGGAGTGAATCCACAGGTTCATGAAAGATCCGTTACGATGTTGACTTCTCTCGGATTTAAAATAAAAGAAAATACGTTGAAAACACCAGAGTTGTGTATGCTAGGCAGGGAAGATCAAGATGTGGCGTTGCAAGTGGTGGTCAATGGATCTCGATATGAGTTTTTCATTGAATTTAGAGATAAATTAATACAGTCGCCAGAGTTATTGAAAAGGTATAATGATTTAAAAAAATCCTGTGTGTCTTTAGGGGTTGATGAATATCGCGAGAGAAAGTCAAATTTTATCGAGCAGATACTGGGGCTTGATCGGATTCGATGTTGAAGCTCCGTATACACACGATGATGTATTAATAGTCGCTAGGGCCTATCCCGGTTCCTGTATGGATAGGTAGGCGGAAAGTCGGTGTAGTTGGAGTTACATTTTAGTGTCACTTGATATCAACGTTGATAAGCAGTAGTTATCAAACTGATACTCAGCCAGAGTGTATTATGAAAGCTTATGAAATTTAACCATATTGGCATTCCTGTTACGGGTAGGTTTGAGGGGGAAATGGATCTTCCTCACTTGCAGATGACCGTATCTGATCATGAGAATAACCCCTATGGAATTCAGTGGCAGCGTTACTGGGAAGGTGCACCCTATCCTGAAATAGTTAAAACGATTCCGCATGTGGCTTTTGTAGTAGAGAATCTGCGGCTTGAACTAAAGGGTAGGAAGGTTATAGTTGAGCCAAATTCACCGAGTGATGGCTTAACCGTAGCGTTTATTGAGGTAAATGGTGCACCGGTTGAGTTAATGGAATATGAGAAGTAGATATATCTCTATGTTAATAGAATTGCGTTTATAGTTTATCTGGCGCTGCTTTCTAACAAGGTAATGACTGATTCGATGAAATGATCAGGTATCGATTTACAAACCAAAAATGCCAATAGTCATGAGTATGACTGGCAGTGTATTTCAAGGAGTCGATCGAATATGAAATTAGGCAGCACTGTGCCTATACTGCGGAGTTTTGACGAGGCCAAGGCCAAAGAGTTCTATATGGATTTTCTTGGTTTCAGTTTGGATTGGGAGCATCGCTTTGACGTTGATGCGCCCTTGTATATGCAGTTATCAAAAAATGATTGTGTTTTACATTTATCCGAGCATCATGGAGATAGCTGCCCGGGAACCGCCTTGCGCATTCAAACATCCGGTTTGGATGAGTTTCAACAGCAGTTGCTCGGGAAGCGGTACAAGAACTCGCGGCCCCATATACAAGAGATGCCTTGGGGCAGTAAAGATATGACCATTGCTGATCCATTTGGCAATAAATTAACGTTCACTGATTCAGTTGGTTAGTTCCATAGGTCGTCAATATTCATTAGGATCAGAAAGAGAAAACAGGGAGGACTTATGAAAGGTAAGTGTTTGTGTGGAAGTATCGAGGTGGAGGCACCCGATCAGACGGATCTCGGGGTATGTCACTGCACTATGTGTCGGCGTTGGACTGGTGGACCGATGTTTGCGGTACATTGTGGTTCCGATGTGAAATTCATTGGTGATACACCCACCCGTTACCAATCCTCCGACTGGGCCGAACGTGGCTTTTGCCCCAAATGTGGTTCCCATCTTTTCTACTATCTTTTGCCTAATAATGAGTACGTGCTCACTGCTGGATTGTTTCAGGATCAGGAATTTACGTTTTCCAGTGAAATATTCATTGATGAGAAGCCAAGCTATTATGAGTTTGGTAACCAAACCAATCAGTTAACAGGGCAACAGGTGTTCGAGCAATATTCTCCAGATTGACCGGGCTTTACCTGTTGTGCGGAGTACGAAACATCAGTGGATGCCCGATTGAATTTATGGATGCAATGCAAATGCAATCTCGTTCTTTTTTATCATTACCCGTCTGCCTGCTGGTCAGTATTATGCTAACCGGTTGCAATACACCGTCGTACAACCCGGATGATCCGGATGAATACGTGGAGTATTGGTGTGATCCGGCACATAGGCAGCGTGCCATACCACCTGATCGGGAATGGCGGCGCAATATCGAATATCAATCTGAAGAGTTGTACCGGCAAGCCTGTATCGAACAGTACCGACTGCATGCCAACTAATTGGTCCTACCTTTGGCAACGCAGTCATTTGGATGAGCGTTCTGGTTGATCATCAGATTTCTTTTTGTAGCGTATAGCATTGGTAGGGGCGAGGCCTGTACCGGAATCAAGGTCCCCAAGTGTATCCCGCTATTCGGGTTTTCGCGGTCGCGGGGCGCATGCTGTTTGCCGCCGCGGCCCTTAATGGGGAAATCTGAGGTGCAAAGTTGAGGTGGTGCTTTGCTCTTCGGCACTGAACAACAAAACGCGCTTCCAATTACCGGATAACTGGTTGATGATGAACCATTCTTTGTTGTGAATTCCACGTCGGAGGCACTATGTGGTTGCAAACGCGTTGTGAATTGAAGTTCATTATTGATGTTCCTACCCCTTTTGTGTTGATGTTGAGGCCCAGAAGTGGCGCGCAACAGTGGGTTGCCAATGAGGAATATCTGCTCAACCCCACTGTACCGGCTTATGAGTTTACCGATGATTTCGGTAATCTATGTCAGCGTCTGGTGGCGCCTGTAGGGCATTTTTCGGTGAATACCTCTGCCCGCATCAAGGCTTCGGATACGGTTGATCAACGGCCGGGTGGCGAGTTCATTGAAATTCAGAATCTACCGGACGATGTTTTTAAGTATCTTCTACCCAGCCGCTACTGTGAATCCGACCGATTCGGCGATATGGCCACGGAGATTACCTATGGGCAATGGCCAGGCTATGACCAGGTGGCGATGATCGAACGCTGGTTACACGATAATGTGCCTTTCCAGCCGGGCACCAGTACCGTGCCGCTGTCGGCGATCGAGGTAAATCTGCAGCAGTCCGGGGTTTGCCGTGATCTGGCTCATCTGGGCATCGCCCTGTGCCGCAGCCTCAGTATTCCGGCGCGCATGGTGGTGGGTTATCTGTATGGATTGCAACCAATGGAAATGCACGCCTGGTTTGAAGCCTATGTAGCGGGGCGTTGGTATACCTTTGATGCAACTCAAATCCGCAAGAATGGTGGCTACGTGTCCATTGGCTATGGCAGGGATGCGGCGGATGTGGCCGTTTATAATCAGTTTGGCCCAGCGGTGTTTCCCATTGAGCAATATGTGAGCGTTGATAGGGTGTAACCTGCGGCCAGGTTTTAACAGGTTGAAAACAAACGGAGAGAGCAAACGGTGAGTGGAAAGACGATAGTTTCTGTGCTGCAGAATGTGATTTTGCCGGTGGTCACGGTGGGCACTGCCACCATGGTGGCGTGGTTGAACTACTCCGTTTCCCGTGTGGATCAAGGATTAAAAGAGCAGATTGCGGCCGTGGATATCGCGATCAAAGAGGCCAGGGACGAGCGCGAAAAAATCAATGCCGAGCGTGAATTCAATTTCAGGATCTATGACCTGGTGCTGAATTCGCTGGAAGAGGGTAATCAGCAGAAGCAGGAAGTGGCCAAGCAATTCGTGTTGGTGATGGTGGATGGGGAGTTACGCAAGCGTCTTTTGGGTGTGTTGGAAGAGGGTGGCACGGAAGAGATCAAACGGGAAACAGCACAAGTCCTGGCGCAGGAACGGGTCTATGAATCCGGCCAGATGGACGTGTTGAGAACCGCTCGTACCACTACACCGTCTTTCAATTGGGAAGATTGGGATTACGA
>CESQ01038977.1_pt1 | contig 11507 bp, 9 predicted proteins | sample 361401 | NCBI WGS metagenome assembly CESQ01 (sample SAMEA2622119, study PRJEB7988) | marine metagenome | isolation source: saline water (ENVO:00002010), including | reverse complement strand
CAAATCGGCAACGAGAAAATTATAAATGAAAAATGGAATGAAAATTTTATAAATAAAAATCCTTTCTTCTCTCCAGATAAAGAAATTATCAAAAAATGGGAAAATTTAATTTTAACTCATAGGAAAAAAGGTTCTTCTCTTGGAGCTATAATAGAGGTAAGAGTGAAAAATTGTCCGATTGGAATAGGAGAACCAATCTATCAAAAACTAGACTCAGAGTTATCAAAAGCAATCATGAGTATTAATGCCGTAAAAGGTATTGAGTTTGGGACTGGATTTAGACTTGTTGAATTGGATGGGACTAATTCTTCTGATCAAATGAGTATTAATAAAAATAAGCTAAAATTTCATAGCAATCATGCTGGTGGAATTTTAGGTGGTATCTCATCTGGTCAAGATATTGTTTTTAGATACATAGTAAAACCAACTAGTTCAGTGATCTCCGAGAAAAAGACAGTAACCAAAAATATGAAAAATTCTAAAATTAAAACAGTTGGTCGCCATGATCCTTGTGTAGGCATCAGAGCTGTTCCTGTTGGCATAGCCATGACCAACTTTGTGATAGCAGATCTTCTTTTAATTAATAACTCAAAATTAATTTAATAATTTAGTAAGTTTTTTAAAAATTAATTCTGGAGATATTCCAGACTGGTAATATTGATCACTAATATCTGACTGGTCTATAAAAACATCTTTCATAAAAAAATTTAGTATTTTAGGAGTTTTTTCTATCGAGTTTATCAAATAATCGTTGACCTGACTTGCAAATCCACCAATGGCATTTTCTTCTACCGTAATGAAAATACTGTGATTTTTTAATAATGATTTAATTATTTTTTTATCAATAGGTTTTGCAAATCTCATATCCACAACAGTACTTTCTATTTTAAATTGATTTTTAACTAATTTAGAACACTTTAAAACTTGATTTAATCGAGTTCCTAAATTTAAAAAAGCAATCTTTTTACCTTTTTTAATAATTTTACCTTTTCCGATTCTAATTAATTTAAAAGATTTTTTATCACTATAATCACCAGCTAAATCTCTTGGATACCTTATTGCAGAGGGATTATCATTGATACTTAATGATAAATTGATCATATTTTTTAACTCTTCTCCTGAAGAAGGTGCCATAACTATGAAATTGGGTAGACAGCATAAATAAGTCAGATCAAAAGATCCTGCATGAGTAGCTCCATCTGCTCCAACAAAACCTGATCGATCAATTAAAAATCGAACAGGAAGAGACTGTATCGCAATATCATGAATTACTTGGTCATAGGCTCTTTGAAGAAAAGTAGAATAAATTGCAACAAAGGGTTTAATTGACTCCGTTGTCATACCACCTGCAAATGTTACGGCATGCTGTTCTGCTATACCAACATCATAAAAACGATCTGGATATAATTCTTGGAATTTATCTAAGCCTGTACCTGAAGGCATGGCAGCTGTTATAGCTACAATCTTTTTATCTTTCTTTGCAATCTTTAAAAGAGTGTCACTGACAACATTGGTGTATGTTTTATCTTTTGACTTATTTTGTAGCCCTGTTTTGATATCAAAGCTTGATACTCCGTGAAATTTATCTTTGGATTTTTCAGCAGGAGCATAACCTTTTCCTTTTTCAGTAATTATATGAAGAAAGACTGGTCCATGTAATTCTTTTTCTTTATATTTTTGAAATAACTTAACAAGTAATTCTAAATTATGACCATCTATAGGACCTAGATAATTTAGACCAAGTTCTTCAAAAAGAGTATTGCCTGTAAGATAACCTTTTAAATAACCCTCAGTCTTTTTGGCAAAATCTCCAACTTCATGAGGTAATTTTTTTGTAAAATTTTTAACAACATCTCGAAAATTTTCATATGTCTTAGAACTAAGTAGATTTACTAAATATTTACTCATTGCCCCAACAGGCTGAGCAATTGACATTTCATTATCATTTAAAATGATTAAAGAATTTTTATTGAGGTGACCAATATTATTTAAACCTTCAAAAGCCATTCCTGCGCTTATAGCCCCATCGCCAATAATACTTACAACATCAAAATCTTTTTTTAAAAGGTCTCTCGCAACAGTTATGCCAAGATTTGCAGAGATAGAAGTTGAACTATGAGCGGCTCCAAATGGATCATAAATACTCTCTGATCTTTTAGTAAATCCTGATAAACCATTTTTTTTTCTCAGTGAAAGAATTCTATTTTTCCGGCCAGTTAAAATTTTATGAGGATAAGTTTGATGACCAACATCCCATACTATTTTATCAGCGGGAGTATTAAAGACATAATGAAGAGCCGTAGTTAGCTCTACAACACCTAAGCTAGCTCCTAAATGGCCACCCGTTTTTGATACGGCATTAATGGTGAATGTTCTTAATTCATCATTCAAAATTTTAAGATTTTTTATAGATAATTTTTTTATATCCTTAGGAAATTTAATATTTTCTAAGATTGACATAAAATCATTTTATATTATTTGAATTCCTCAGTGGAAAGATCTTTATTTTTTTTAATTATTTTATCAATTTTTAATTTTGCAGATTTTAACTTTTCTTCACAAAAATCTTTTAACTGAATTCCCTCTTCGAAAAGATTGATACTTTCCTCTAAAGGAGTATTTTCATCTTCAAGTAATTCTGCTATCTCCTCTAATCTCTTTAAAGAGTCTTCAAAATTTTTATCAGTTTTCTTATTCATCAGAATACTTTTTTAATACTTTTAAATGATTATTTAAACCACTATATAGTGCTTTCATGTCGTACCCCCCTTCTAGAACAGATATTATAGGAATGTTTAAGGCAAATTTTTTTATAACAACCTCTGTAACCCATTTAAAATCATCATCCTCTAAGTCAACAGATGCTAAAGGGTCTAATTTGTGAGCATCAAAACCTGCTGAGAAATATAATAAGTCAAAGTTTTCATGAATTCTGTCTAGTATATTTTCAGTGAATAATTTTCTAAATAAAACGGTATCACATCCTGTGGGAAGAGGGCAATTAAATATGTTTCCTACTCCAGTTTCTGATATATCGCCTGTTCCAGGATAAAAAGGATGTTGATGACATGATGCATAAAAAATATTTTTATTATCCTCAAAAATATGTTGGGTGCCATTGCCGTGATGAACATCAAAATCGACAATTAGGATCTTTGAAAAGTTTTTTTTTACATTTGCGTATTTAGCGGAAATAGCAATGTTATTAAAAACTCCAAAACCCATTGCTTTATTTTTTTCAGCATGATGACCTGGGGGCCTATGTGCACAAAAATAAACAGAATTTTTTTTTTTAGATTCTGCAATATGTTTGACAGCATCAACAGACCCACCTACTGCCAATAAGTAACTATTTAAACTTTTTGGACAGGATATCGTGTCAGGATCAAAAAATTTATAACCAGAAGAGGGAATATTTTCATATATGTCGTTTATATAATCAATATCATGAACTAAAGATATCAAACTTTTTGATGCCAGTGATGGTTTTATAAAATTTTGATCAGAATATTCATTATTTAAAAGATTTTTTACAGTTTGAATTCTTTCGATCGATTCTGGGTGTGAGCCAGTATCATGGTTAAAATACTCATCTGAATAATAAAAATTAATCATAAAATGCGGTGTTTAAAAAATTTTCCATCCAAGAATAATTAACATTATTATATTTTTTATGATCTTTTAAAATATTTTCTAATTTATCTATCCCTTTTGCCTTTTTATTTTTTAGATTATTATACCAATTTTTAATCATATATTCAGTTACTTCTGGATGAAATTGTAAACCAAAAATATTTTGGTCTTTGATTTTGTAGGCATCAACATCAAAAATTCTTCCATTAGCGATTACTTCCATTGAAGAGTTTTTACTAATACCTTCATTATGAAATTGAAGAAAAGACATATTTGATCTAAATAATTTTTTATCAATTGGAAGAATCTTTCTATATCCAACCTCAATTTGTTTACTTTTTGAATGATTAACCTTTGATCCAAAAATTTGAGCAATCATTTGAGCACCCAAACAAATACCAAGGATATTCTTATTTAATCTAATTAAATTGGATATAAAATTATACTCATAAGAAATATTAATTGATTTACTATTCGCACTCATTTTACCTCCAAAAAATATAAAAGTAGAATAAGAATTTATATCGTTAGATTTAATATTTTTTAGATTTTTATAATTTACCGTAGTTATGAAATATCTTTTATGTAGTATTTTTGAGATTATACCTGGATCGCCAAAATCATGATGGGTGATTAGTAGAATTTTCTTCATTTTTTGAAAAGCAGATAACTGTACCAAAAATTAAAGCATAAGAAAGCATAGATGAGCCTCCATAGCTTATGAGAGGAAGGGTCATTCCAGTAGGAGGAATTAAATCTATTGAGGAAGCAATATTTATAAAAGCTTGAAGACATAAAACAAAACAAAGACAAAAAATAGTATTCTGAAGGAACAAATTGGAGGGGTTAATAAGAGATTTTTTGGAAATTATAAAAAAAATTGGGTATAACAATGCTATAAATAAACCAAAAATTAATCCAAATTCCTCAACTAAAATTGCAAAAATAAAATCATTGTGAGACTCTGGAATAGAATATTTGAGTTGTCCTTCACCTAAACCAACTCCAAATAATCCACCCTCTTTAATGGCTGATAGACTTTTTGATACTTGAGAATTTTCGTTAAACAGAAAATTATCTACTCTTAAATGAACATGACTAAATGAATAATAAGATATAACGATAAATACTAATCCTAAAATTCCTAATAAAAAAAATAATTTAATTTTTCTAGTGTAGAGTATCAATATTAAAGAAAAGCTACATAAATAAATTAACAATGTCCCTATATCAGGTTGTAGAAGTAATAATGCGACTATGACAAACATAATCATAAAATTAATTAATAAATAAGAAATTTTATTTGTTTTAGAATAAAGATAATAAAACCAAGAAATCATACAAATTGCTGGTCCTTTTAAAATCTCTGATGGTTGAATTGAAAAAAAATTAAAATTTATCCATCTTGTTGCACCATTTATGCTATGACCTAAAAAGGGTACTAAAAACAATAGAGTGATTGATATAATAGCTAATAAATTTAATAATTTTTTTAAATCATTAACACCCAGTAAAGAAATAAAAATCAAAATAAAGATTGAAATAATTAGATAAAGAATATGTTTAATAAGGAATAAAAGTGGATATTCAGTACCAATTAGAGAATAGATAGCAAGTAATCCTACAAAAGATAGGATAAAAGGTATAACAAATAACTTTTTTGATAATTTATACCAATTAGCACCTAATAAGCTGCTGTCATCTCTAAAAAGAGTATTCTTCAAAATTTAAGTTTTCTTATTAAGGAGTTAAAAGATTTACCTCTATCATTGAAATCATTATATAAATCAAAAGACTCTCCACCTGGAGAAAATAAAATAGTATCAAACTCATTTCTAAAATTAATAATTTTTATAAATGACAATAAATCAAAGAGGTTTAAAAATATAAAAAAATTAGAGTTTTGAAATTTAAGTTGCTTTATGATCTGGTGACTATAATTACCAAAGATTAATATTAATGTTTTTTTTACAAGTAATTGATTATTAATTGGCTTTGGTCTTCCACCAAGTATGAGTATTTTTTTTTTACTAGTAAGTAAGTCATTTTTCATAATAGCATTCTCAAGATTTGTACATTTACTATCATTGTAAATTTTAAGTTTTTTAGTATTTTTAATAAGCTGATTTCTATATGGTAAATTTTTAAGAGTTGAAATGTCTATCTTTAAAGATGCATCAATTACTCTAATTATACTTAAAACTATAGTTTTATTTAAATGCATAATTTTGTCTTCAAGATTACCGTTTATTATTTGTGTGTTAGTAACCTTATATGTTTTGTGATAATTAGATTTTATTAAATAGTTATATAATTTATAGTCTTTATTACAAATGTGAAAAGTGCCACCTTTTTTTAAGATAGATACAATTTTTAACTTTGACTTAACATAATTTTCAAAATTTCCATGGTAATTAATATGATCAATATAAATATTTGTAATTAATGCATGATCAATTTTTAAAAATCTTATTTTATCTAACTGATAAGAGCTTAATTCTATTATTATAATCTCAAATTTATTAAGAAAGTTTTTATCATAATTTTTATCAAGAATTGTATTTCCATAATTACCTAAAATAATAGATTTATATTTTTTAGATAAAGTTTGATAAATGTATTGACATGAAGTTGACTTTCCCTCAGTGCCTGTAACTCCTATTACCAGTTGATGTTTTAGTTCTAATGTTAAAAAATCTAAGTCTATTATAATTTTTTTTTTAAAGGCATATAAAAAATGGTTTTTATCTAACTTAATTGATGGAGAAATTACAATATAATCAAACTTTTTTATATTTTTTATAACTAGATCTTTATTGATGAAATTTTTAACTTTTGATATTTCTAAATTATCGTCGTATATATTATATTTTGACTTTTTAATTTTAAGATATTTTACAACTGATTTATTACTAATACCGTAACCATAAATCAAAAATTTTTTTGTTAGATCTATCAATTATCTTATTTTTAAAAGTGATAATGCAAGAAGACAGAATAAAAAACTAATTATCCAAAATCTAATTACAACTTTTTGTTCAGTAAGTCCTTTTTTTTCATAATGATGGTGCAATGGTGCCATTAAAAATAGTCTTTTTCCTTTTGTAAGCTTAAAATAAAAAACCTGTAACATTACCGATAATGCTTCAATAACAAATAGCCCACCCGCTATAGCTAAAACAAATTCCTGTTTTAATAATATTGCAGAAACAGCTAAAGAGGCACCTAGTGATTGAGATCCTGTGTCACCCATAAAAATTGAAGCCGGACTTGAATTAAACCATAAAAATCCCAGCAAAGCTCCTATTGCCGAAGTGCAAAAAATAACAATTTCTCCAGAGCCACTAATATAGTTAATTAAAAGATATTCTGAAAAGTTTATATTGCCTAAAATATAGGCAAATATAGCAAATGTTAAAAAAACAAAAATAAGCGGCATACTAACCAAACCGTCTAGACCATCAGTTAAATTTGTAGCATTTGTAGAGCCAATTATTATAAATAAAATTATAAAGAAATATAAAAAACCAAGTTCTAAAGATATGTCTTTAAAGAACGGGATATAAAAATTCTTCAAATCGTAACCATTTAAAATAATCACATAATATAAGATTACAGTAAATAGAATTTGAAAGAAAAACTTTCTTTTTGAACTAATGCCTTTGTCAAATTTTACTTTTTGATAATCATCATAAAATCCAATTAATCCAAATAAAATTAATGTAAAAAGTAAAATATAATTGAAATTAGAAAATTCTGAGGTCCACGAAATGGTATTAATAATAATAGAAGCAATAATAAGCACACCACCAAAGGTTGGAGTTCCCTGTTTTATGTAATGAGTTTGTGGACCGTCACTTCTAATGGGTTGTCCTTTAGGAAATAATTTTGCCTGAATATTTATCCATGTAGGCATTAGAAGCAGGACAAAACTAAATGAGAAAACTAGAGATATACCAGCTCTAAATGAGATGTAATTGAATAAATTAAAGAAAACATGGATATCTCTCAAAGAATAAAGGAAGTCACTTATCATATTATTTCAATAATTCTTTCAAGTTGATTAGATCTAGATCCCATAATAAAAACATTTTTAAAATTAATAAAATCTTTACTCATTACTTTAATATATTCTTTATATGATTTATAAAACTTAAATTTTTTATATTTGTCTTTTATTTTATAAAATTCGTATCCAATAAATATGACCTTATCAAAATGGAATGACGAAAAATTATCTAAAATATCGAGGTGGTAATCCATAGAATTAAGACCAAGTTCTTTCATTGAGCCAATAATACAGAGTTTTTTTGAATATCTCTTTTTATTAAAAAAATATAATTGTTTTTTAAGAGAGTAAGGACTGGAATTATAGCTATGATCAAAGATTCTGATACAGTTACCCTTATAAAATTTATTAATAATATTGCCTCTAGATTGAATAATAGATTTCTTATAAAAAAATTTATTTGATATAAATTTTTTAATAAAAATTCTTAAAAAGAGATAGGTAATAATTGCAGTTTCTTCGTTAATACCACTCATATCAGAATTAATAGAGTGTTTTTTTCGATTAAAATTAAATTCAATGTTATAAATTTTGTCCTTATTAACTTCTCTTTTTAAAGAATCTAAATTAACAAGTTTAATATTTTGATTAATTTTTTTAAAAATATTGGGCTTATCATGCCTGTAATTTACAAGACCACTTTTAAAGTTTTGAGAATTAAAGATTTGAAGCTTATTATTAACAAGATTATTAAAGTTTTTAAAATTTCCAATATGAGAGTTTTCAATACCAGTTATTAGGCAATAATGTGGTTTTAATATTTGAGTCAAATATTTCATTTCATTTGGAGAATTAATACCTAATTCAAAAATAGAAAAATCAGTATTTAATTTCAAATTCATAATTGAAAATTGAAGGCCTAATTTATTATTAAAATTTTTATATGATTTATAAACAACATAATTATTATTATTTAATACGTGATAAATATTTTCTTTGACTGTTGTTTTTCCAACAGAACCAGTAATTGCGATAACCTTTCCTTTGTATGCATCTAAAAGAAATTTACAAAAGTTTAGGATAAATTTTTGAATATTTTTAATTTGAATAATTTTCTCTCCACTTACTTTTGTATTATTTATTATTATTAATTTTGAACCTTTATTGATTGCATCTGAGTAGTATGAACTTCCATCATTATTTTTAGTTTTAATACCAATGAAAATATCGTTTTTTTTTAAAGTTCTTGTGTCGAATACAATATTGCTATTGTATTTAGTTTTGGTTGATAAAATTTTATTGAAAATTTTTTGCATATTTTTTAATTATCAAATGATCACTAAATTTATAACTTTTACTTTTAATCGTTTGTGTATTTTCATGGCCTTTACCTGCAACGATCAGTATACCTCCTATTTTTTTTACCAATTTAACAGCATATTTTATTGCTTTCTCTCTACCTGCAATATTAATTGGGTTTGTAGAGTAATCAAAAAGAGTATCTCTTATTAATTTAGGATTTTCATCTCTAGGATTATCATCTGTTATTATTTGTATGTTGGTATATTTTGATACAGCTTTAGCAATTTTTGGTCTTTTAGTTTTGTCTCGATTGCCACCGCAGCCATATACAATAATTTTATTATCGTAATGATTATAAAAGCTAGTTAGTAAATTAATAAAGGCATCAGATGAATGTGCATAATCAACTAATATAATACATTTATCATTTTCATATACTATTTCTGAACGTCCCTTTGCAAAAATTCTTTTAGTTATTTTATTTGGCCATTTTTTTAATAAAGATACGTATATAAAAATCATAGATATAATATTTTTCATAACATAATAATTAAGAGTAGAAACCTTGTAAGATCCAAATTTAGATTTAATTTCATGATTTCTTGAATTAATTTGGTTTATTTCTAATTTACTTTCATTTACAAAATTATCTTGACTTAAAACATCATTTTGGATTTTTTTTAATTTTTTTAGTAAAAATATATCTTGAATTAGTATTTTTGATTTTTTATGTGAATGTTCTCGTAATAAATTTAATTTTGCATCATGATAATTTTTTAAACTCTTATGATAATCAAGATGATCAGATTTTAAATTAGTCAAAAAACCTATATCATATTTTAGAAATCCTAAACGTCCATCGCAAAAACCTATACTAGATGTTTCAATAAAGGCATAATCCGCACTAGAATTTTCTGCTATAGACAGAAGAATTAATAATTCAAAAAAACTTGGAGTTGTGTTTTTCAAATCTTTAATCTTTTTACCATTTAAATAAAATCCCAAAGTACCAATGTAACAAGTATTTATTTTATTTAATGACATTAATTGGTGAGAGCCATATGCTACTGATGTTTTTCCATTAGTGCCAGTTATGAAGATAGTTTTAAGTTTTAAAGGTTTAAAAAATAATTTTGCAATATAGAAAAGTTTTTTATTATCCTCAAAATAAAAGTATTGTAAGTTTTTAAATCTCGATTGGATTTTAAATTTTTTTTTACATATAATAAATTTACAATTTTTTCCAATTGCTTTTTTTTGATACTTGATAAAATTTGTTTTATCGTTTGTATTTAAAAAAAATATAGATCTACTTGATAAATTTTGCCAATTTGGCTCTATTTTGTATCCTTTTTTTTTTAAATTAATTAAATCTTTCAAATATCTGTTCCTTGGAAATCTAAGATAGTTAAATCTAGATCCATATATATCTTTTTGAGGATATTATAAAAAACAGGTTTTACTGTATTTCCAGCGGTCATAAATGGACCAAATTTATTTTTAGGATTTTGCATAAAGGTTAAACTTAAATACTTAGGGTCATTATAAGGAAAATAACTAATGTAAGCTACGTTTTGGAATGTTGTATTTTTTATAGTTTTATCTGCTGTACCTGTTTTTCCAGCAACTAAAAAATTTTGGTATAAATCATTTTGAGATTCATTTGCATAAAATAAAAGTTTGTTGATTGTGTTAGAATGAAGATTAAAATTATTTTCTTTTTGATAATTATTTTTCTTTATACTAGCCTGAAAGTCATCTCTACCCGTAATTATTTTTCCATAAGCATTTATTAGTTGTATTGGGCTCACAGATATACCATATCCATATGGAATATTATCACAATAAGAACCTCTGAAATTATTAACTATTGGATTTGTTGATATTAAATCAAATCCTATATTGGTTGGTTGGAGAAGCCCCATTTCCTTAAGATCTTTTTTGAATTCTTTTTGACAGTCTAATTTCCTTCTTATTAATACAGCTCCTCTATTAGAAGATTTTTTAAGTATATCTTTTACTTGATATGGGATTTGACTTGGTATGAAGTCTTTAACTAGTTTTTTCCCTATATAAACAGGTTCATCTACATTAAAATATTCTTCTAAATTAATTTTATTATTTTTAATTGCAGAATAGACAGTAAAAGGTTTAAAAACGGAACCAAATTCAAAAGTTGTATCTTTTAATGGCATAAATGATTTGTCAAAAGGTTTGTCTTGGTTATCAATAAAAACATTGCTAATAATTTCCTCTTTACTTAGGTCAATTAATATATTTAGTGAATAATCAGGATTGAGACTCAATGTATCTTTTTGCAATGAATTAAATATTTTTTGTTGAATCTGAAGATTTATTGAAAGATGAATATCTTCATCCTGAGAGTTCAATTTACCCTCTAATAAAGATATTCCTTTGTGATCTATGTCAACTTTACCCAAAAAATTAGGAATAATTGATTCATATGGATACCTTCTTGTAAGAATTTTTTGAAATTTAATGCTTGGATCACTTTGAAATAATACTTTGTGTCTATCAATAGGGGATATATCTCTTTTTAAAT
>CESQ01030657.1_pt1 | contig 11512 bp, 9 predicted proteins | sample 361401 | NCBI WGS metagenome assembly CESQ01 (sample SAMEA2622119, study PRJEB7988) | marine metagenome | isolation source: saline water (ENVO:00002010), including | reverse complement strand
TCCAACGGACCCAAAGCAGCAAATGGTTTCCCATCAACAGTGATTACCACTTCTTCACCTGAATTTGCGATCCTCAAATAATTAGCAAGGCCCTTCCGGAGTTCTGTCATAGAAGTCTTATGCTTTCCATCCATTCCCCCATTATATATAATTTGTACATCTCTGTACATATTCTGATGTGCAAGTCTTAAAGGATGCGTGTAAGTTGGGAAGCCTTAAGGAGAATAACATGAACTTTGCATTTTCAGATGAACAAGAACAATTGAGAGAATTCGTCAGAAGCTTTCTTGAAGAGAAGTCCGATGAGGCCGCAGTGCGCGAACAGATGGAAACCGAACAGGGTTTTGATTCAGACGTATGGCAACAAATGTGTGATCAGCTCGCGCTTCCAGCCCTTACTATTCCTGAAGAGTTTGGTGGTCAGGGGTATGGCTATGTTGAACTGATTGTTGTTCTTGAGGAAATGGGTCGTTCATTACTATGTGCTCCCTACTTCTCAAGCGTAGTTCTTGCCGCCAATACACTTATCCATGCAGGAGATGAAGAAGCTAAAGCTGAATTGCTCCCACAAATTGCTTCAGGAACCATTGCCACTCTGGCCTTAACCGAAGAGAACGGGAAATGGGATGAGTCCGGAATCACGATGCAAGCAAGCGGGTCAGGTAAAGATTTCACTTTAGACGGAACCAAAATGTACGTAATTGACGGTAATAGTGCTGAAATTCTTTTAGTAGCTGCTCGAACTGACAACGGGGTAAGTTTATTCCAGGTAGATGCGAATGCCGAAGGCCTTACAAGAACATCATTGGCCACAATGGATCAGACACGTAAACAATCTCGCATAGACTTTGCGGGTACTCCTGCCAAACTTATCGGCAATGAGGGATCAGGTTGGGAAACCCTTTCAACTGTGCTTGATCTTGCCGCTGTAGCTCTGGCTGCTGAGCAAGTCGGGGGAGCTCAAATGTGTTTAGATATGTCAGTTGAATATGCAAAGGTACGAGTTCAATTCGGGCGTCCAATTGGATCCTTCCAAGCAATCAAGCACAAGTGTGCAGACATGCTCCTTGAAGTTGAGTCTGCGAAATCAGCTGCCTACTACGCCGGTTGGTGCGCTGCAGAAATGAACGATGAACTTCCCTCAACGGCAAGCCTTGCGAAAGCTTACTGCTCGGAAGCATACTTCCATGCTGCAGCGGAGAATATTCAAATTCATGGCGGAATAGGTTTCACGTGGGAGCACCCCGCTCATCTTTACTTCAAGAGAGCGAAAAGCTCAGAGCTGCTTTTCGGTGACCCTACCTATCACCGAGAATTACTCGCACAACGAATAGGTTTATAAAGCTTCTGAGATTTGATTCCTGAATTACATGGTGAGGTCGCTTTACAGTAATTTAGGCATATGCGGGTAGCGATAACGGGAGCCACAGGTTTTACCGGTGGGCATACCTTGAAAGAATTAGTAGCTTCGGGCCATGAACCTGTTGCTTTGGTTCGAAGTCGCTCGAAATTAAATGCCGTCATTGAGCTACATAAACTTCCCAACATTGAGTGTGTTGAAGGTGATATCACCTCCCGTGAATCCTTGCGCCCACTGCTAAAAAATTGTGACGCTGTTATTCATACGGCCGCAGTAGCGGCAACAGGCAAGAAGGCTGTTCCTTTGATCAAGAAGGTGAATGCAGCTGGAAGCAGGAATGTTCTCGAGTTATCAATTGAAGCTGATCTTGATCCGATAATTTACGTATCCTCACAGAGTGTCTTACATCCGCCACCTGGAGGGTTCTATACAGACGAATGCCCGATAAGCCCATTCCCAATTGATGAATATGCAAGGTCTAAAGCCGAAGGCGAGCTCGTTGCGCGCAAACTTCAAGATGAAGGACACCCAGTGGTTATCATTTGGCCATCGGGAATTATTGGCCCAGATGATGTCGGCGTGAGTGTTGCTGCCAAGGGAATCGCAAGATTGTTGAAGGCGCCTATAATTCCTTTACCCAAAACGGGCGGTATTTTGATGCATGACGTCAGAGATCTAGCCACAGTTCTATCACGCTGCTTGATAGCTGATAAAGGGCCCCGGAAATATGGAGTTTTCGGGCATTATCTAGATTGGCCCGAAACAGAGGTCTTTCTTGAATCTGTGACTGGCAAGCAATTACGGACAGTTACCCTCCCGAACAATGTTTTTCACACTTTTGGGAAGTTCGGAGACCTTATAGGAAATCTTGGAGTAGATTTCCCACTAGATCTTGCCACTTCGAAGTTTATGACAAGCTTGACGCCCGGTATCGATGCACGAACTAGATCAGATTTAGAAATTGAGTGGAAACCCCTATCAGAAAGCTTTACCGATACTCTTCGGTGGCTTGTTCAGGAAGGGCAAATACCTAAGCGATTAGTACCAAAACTTGGAAACTGAAAGTTTTTATCAAAGGTTTTCACTATCCACTGACGTTTGTATCCGATGAAGAATGTCGGGCATAGCTGACATGACGACAGACCATGATGGAATAAATGGTTGCTCCATTGGATGCATTAGATAATCTTCACCAGCTTTAGTGATTGCTCGCGAAAACAGTTCAATGAGATTTTCCTCGGAATGCCTATCAATCGGGTACCCATTCATTTCTGCATCATGCATATAACGGTCTGAGAGGTCAAGCGCAGTTCGATAGTACGTAGCTTTTAACGTGCGGAAAAATCCTTGGGAAAATACTTCTCCATTAATTGCGAGTTTACGGAAGATTGATTTTGAAATATCTATTGCCATCCTATGGAGTCCTTGAGATGGGTCATCTTCAGAGGCAATTTGATGTTTATGTGAATAGGAATCGGCCACATCTACTTGGCATATACGACTTGTTGTGTAGTTTCGATAAACCTCGGAGAGAACCCCTATTTCAAGACCCCAGTCAAATGGAATGCGGAGGCCTCTGACGAGGTCTGCATCCATTGAGAACTCACCTGCCAACGGATAGCGGAAACTATCAAGATACGTAAGAAAATCATCCTCACCCAGTATTTGCCTCATGGCTCGCAAAAGAGGAGTGACCAATAGTCGGGCGACTCTTCCATTAAAGCCGTCACTGCCAGTCCGAAAGTAATAGCCCTTGCAAAATGCGTATCCAAATGTCGGATTAGCTAACGGGTAGAGTAACCGCGCTAACATCTCACTTTGGTAATTCAAGATATCAGCATCATGCAAAGCCAATATCTTTCCCTTTCCAGATGCTAAGAAGTACCCCATGGCGTACCAGACATTGCTTCCTTTTCCACGCTCTAGTGGCGCTAGACCTTCAGATGCTAATTCGATTTGGAGATCGCGCATCACAGGCCCATCATTCCAGATGACCTTTACATCAACCGGGATATCCCGAACTTGTTCTTTAACTATTTTAAACTGCCGACTATCTGCCCGATCCAATCCAATTATTATTTCGCTGAGGTAACTATTCGTCTCTAGTTGAGAAATTATCCGAGGCATAGCAGGCCCCTCAAATTCACTATAAAGCGATGGGATAATTAAGGACATCGGTCGTTCATCAGACCACCCCTGTAGATCTTTCTCTAATTCCCCCGTAGGACGATCACCAAGGTTATGGAGGGTTGTTATAACACCGTTCTGGAAAAAGTCGCCCATTATCAGCCTTTCTTATCACATTGAGTTTCGCACATTAGATAGGGTGAACGACAAGTAAAAGGACTAAAGAGACCAATCGATTTCCGATACGCCCTGCCGCCGCAACAATTGGTTAACCCCAGAGAAGGGCTTACTGCCTATGAATCCCCTATGGGCGCTAAGCGGTGAGGGGTGAACCGACTCGATGCAAGTATGCTTTGTAACGTCAATTAGGCTTTTCTTCCGCCGTGCAGCTGCCCCCCATAAAACAAAGATAATGAAATCTTTCTGCTGACTAATACACCGAATAACTTCGTCAGTGAAAGTTTCCCATCCTTTGCCTTGGTGAGATGCAGGTGTCCCCTCACGAACTGTTAGAGTCGTATTCAACAATAGAATACCTTGCTCCGCCCATTTAGTGAGATCCCCACTTTGCGGCTTCGAAACACCCATATCGTCCTCTAACTCTTTGAAAATATTACGGAGTGATGGAGGAAAAGGAATCCCAGGAGATACAGAAAAGCACAAGCCATTTGCTTGCCCTTCACCGTGATACGGATCTTGGCCAAGTATCACGACTTTTAATGCAGCGAAAGAGGTTAGATGGAACGCGCGGAACACATCCGTATGAGCTGGGAAGACTTTTTGAGACGAACGTTGATCAAAAATATATTTTTGAAGTTCTTCCCAATATGGCTTGTTAAATTCTTGACGAAGAATTGGGTTCCAATCAGTCTGCATACTAAGCAAGCTAGCTGAATTCTCTTAATTCCTCGTTGAGGGTTAACAGAAGTGTTAGGTCTCGCCTGCACTTGTGCGAAAAGCGATGTTCTAGCTAGCATGCCCAAATGGACAAAAAACTTGATTCTTTAACTGCTGGCATGAGGATTCCTTATGGAGGAAACAATCTTGCAATAGTATCCAAAGAGCTAGCATCGGAATTTGAGAATGGCGATAGATTGATCGTCATCCAAACGACTGGGGATCTACTTCATGTCCCTGCAGAAGTATGGAAAATTTCTACCACGACAGTTGAACGAGCTCACGACGCTTTTTTAGAAATGGGATCAGTTGACGATCATGCAATCACACAGTTCTTTAAGTTGTTTGCAGATTACTTATCAGATGAAGAGAGATTCTCCGCTATTAAACATTCAAATGACGAGGATGTCCGAGTAGCTAAGTCTAAAGGGCGGTCAACAACACGACTAGTTCTCTCGGAGAAGATGAGAGAAGACATGGTTGCTGGTTTACGTTTATGGGAAAATACGCCATCCCAAAGAGGGTCAGCCATTGAGGAAATAAGCCATGACGGGTGGAAGGTCAAATTAATAACTGCTGGGCTTGGTGTCATCGGTTTTATCTTCGAAGGTAGGCCCAACGTCTTCGCAGACGCTACAGGAGTTCTTCGTTCGGGAAACACGGTTGTGTTCCGGATAGGTTCTGATGCCTTGTTGACAGCAAACGCTATCGTAGAGCATGCTTTGGATCCTGCTTTAAAAGAATCAGGGTTGCCAATTGGCTCGGTGAGTCTCATCAATAGTGCTGAGCGGTCCGCTGGTTACGCTATGTTTTCAGACCAGCGGCTAGCTTTAGCGGTGGCCCGAGGGTCTGGACCAGCCGTCGCTCAATTGGGTGCAGTAGCAAAGCAATCCGGCATTCCAGTGAGTTTGCATGGAACAGGTGGAGCCTGGCTAGTTGGTAGCAGTAACTCTGACCCTGAAATGTTCAAATCGGTTATCTATCATTCGCTGGATCGAAAAGTTTGCAACACACTTAACACCTGTTGCATAACCAAAGAAGCGGCATCGGTCCTGGTCCCAGAGTTTTTAGCTGCGTTAACAGAGGCTGCCGAAGTGAGGGGTGCAAATGCTAAATTACACATCACCGAGTCGGCTGATCCCTTTATCCCTGATATATGGCGGAGCAACGTTGCTATTGAGCGCGCTGAAGGAGAAGTGTTTGAGCCTCAAACCGAAGAAATCAAGATAGCTGAAATCGGCGTTGAATGGGAATGGGAAAATTCACCAGAAGTCACTTTGGTCGTAGTTGAATCCGTTTCAGAAGCCATAACCCTTTGCAATAGTTACTCGCCGCAATTTGTTGCGAGCATGGTTACCGAAGACGACTCTGAATTTGAAGCTTTTTTTGATGGAATTAATGCCCCATTTGTTGGTAATGGATTTACAAGATGGGTTGATGGGCAGTACGCCCTGAATAGGCCTGAGCTTGGGCTATCTAACTGGCAGTATGGAAGACTTTTCGGGAGAGGTGGAGTCCTTTCCGGAGATTCTATTTTTACTATTCGAACACTTGCGTCTCAAGAAACTTCTGAGATAACCCGACGTTCATAGTCAAACCTTTTTAGAAATGTATTTAGTAAAGAATTACTTCGCATCACTTGACTTATTAATAATAATGATTATTATTACTCACCGTATATCGATTTCATCAACATAAATAAATTTATGCCACCCCCACTTGCCACTTTCAGGAAAATTAAATTGTTCAATCCACAGCCTGCTTCGGCTAGTTACACCAAAGAGTGTCTCAAATATCATATGCTGGATTACAAGGAACCTCCCCTGAGATCACCCAATAGGTCATTTCAGTTACGCGCAGAAATTAACGAAGGCAGGAAACCATGCATAAGATGAAAATGTTCCGAACAGCAGGATTGATACTCCTGATATCGCTTGTAGCGATGTCTTGTGGTGGTAGTGAGAGCTCTGAATCCGCAAATGTCATCATTGGACAAGGTGGCCAAGTAGTAATCGACGCTGACGCAGTGAAAGCGGCAGAGGACAAACAAGCTAGCGAAAGCAACACAGCAGAGACCCTTTCTGTTGAAGACGTTGACGTTGAGGAACTTAATACTGAAACAGAAGCGGTTGAAGAAGACGAGGGCATTGACGTCGCCACTGCAGACGAAGACCCGCTAGATAACTTACTTAACACCGTTGCACAATTTCAGGGCTGCCTCGAAGAGGACGGATTTGAGTTTATTGGGGCACCGGGTCAACCTGGCCCTGACGGAGAAACTGTTGACCCTAGTTCTTTCACACCCGACTACATTGCCTCCCTTCAAAAATGCGCCACAGCAACCAACATTATTGAGGCTTTCACAGCTTTTAGCGAAGCTCAAGAAAACTTGACCCCAGAGGAGATCGCACAAAACAACTTCGGAATCCCAGTATTTGGAGAGTGCCTAGAGCGACTTGGATGGGAAGTCGGTGAAATAACACCCGATGAGCGCGGGCAACTTGGATTTGGCACGAATGGTTCAGGCCTGACCCCCCCTGACGATTCAGAAGGCCTCTTCCCTGCTGGAGATATAAACACTTGCAGGCAAGAGGCAGAGACCTATGTTTTGGAGAATTATGAGGCGAGTGAGGAGTAGTTCAAAAGTTGAATAATCGAAAGAAAGTTTTTGCAGGAATAGGAATAGGGCTTGCCCTCGTTCTCTTGGTTGGTGTTTTTGTCTGGCCGGGTACGGGGGGAAACAGCAATAACACCCAAAGAAACGACGGTCCCACGTACGTTGTTGCTCCTGTCGAGAGAAGAACTTTATCTGACGAGATTACTGTCCGAGGAGAAATTCGTAGAGATCAGCTCCAGAGAATAACAGCCAACGTCGACGGACAGGTTAGTTCAGTCCTTGTAGATGACGGAGATACTATTAACGCCGGAGATGTTCTTTACGCCATTGACGGGCGTGCTGCTGTTGCTGTTGACGGGGAGTTTTCCTTCTTCAGAAGACTAGATGTTGGTTCTGATGGCCCAGACGTCCTGCAATTAGAAACAATTCTTTCGGCAAGCGGCTACGCCGTAGGGACTGTGGATCAACTTTTTACTGAAGAAACGAGATCTGGTTTGCGTGATTGGCAGATAGCCCGAGGATATGGAGGTGCCAGCCCAGAACCCAACGAAAATATTATTATCTCCTTAAGCTCCAATACTGCGGGATATTCGATAGGGGCACAGAATACAATCGCCATAGAACTCCAACCAAGCGTCCCAGGCCAAAGTCTGACCTCAACAAATAACTGGGATACTCAAAATGCGCTTTACTCTCAGAACTCAATGAGCACTCACGCATTCATTCCTGCTAATTTCGCTTTCCAGAATAATGTGATGCAAGAGAATAGACCCGTTATCGAGGTCAGTGTGAATCCCACTTCTGTTGTAGAGGGAGAAACTGCGACTTTTACCTTTACGTCAGACATTGCGATGCCTTCAGATACTGTTATCGATTACGTGGTCACAGGCTCTGCCACTGCCGAAGATGACTATAATGACGACCCATTGGACGGCTCATTTATTTTTCCCGCTGGCACACAATCATTTGATTTACAAATAGAAACTTTGACTGATAACGAAATTGAGAGTGCTGAAGAACTCATAATTGAGGTTGGTGAGGGTTTCAGCATAGGTGACAACCTCCCCTATCAACTTGGGGCGCTTCGGGAAGCGAAATTGGAAATTACCAGCCCCTCCGGAGATGTACAAACAATAGAAATACGATCCATAACCCCTACGGTGTCTGAGGGTGGCAACTTAACCTTCGAATTCAAAACAGACAAAATAAGCAATGAAGACACGATAATAAAAATATCTGTGTGGGGAACTGCTACAAGTGGCTCGGATTTTATCGCTGAAGATTTAGAAGTTGAACTACCCGCCAACCAAGAAACTGTCAGCCTCACCTTCCAAACCAGAAATGATACAGAGGTTGAAGCCGATGAAGAGCTATGGGTCACTATCTTAAGCAACCCCAACGAGACATATGCTATTGGGTCGCCAAAGTCAGCTTTAGGAATAATAGAATCGAACGATTTACCTGAGTTAACGATCTCAGGAGGTGGAGGCATCGGTGAAGGCGGAAATGCCGAGTTCATAATCAATGCTGACCAGCCTGTCACTGAGGACACATCAATCAATTACACGTTACGTGGAAGCGCTACTGCAGGAAAAGACTACAAGGAACTCCCTGGGACAGTAATTATGCCTGCAGGCCAAAGCCAAGTAACTGTTCAGATTGAAACTATTGACGACGATGTCCTATTCCTTCCTGGAGATATGGTTGTCGCTTCCTGGCCAGCAAGAATTGGAACAGTGTCTGTTGACGATGGTGAGTTCATTCTCCTAGGGCAACAAGTTCTTACGCTTACAGAACCCGACTTTACGATCACATTGACGCTCAATCCTACAGATAGAGGAAACCTAGAGGTTGGAATGGCAGTGGAAGTTGAACTGCAAGCGAGTGACCAAGATGCTGTGCCAGGTGTAATTCTTGAGCTTGATGAAACTGCAACAGTTGCCGCCGATGGTTCCGAGAGATACGAAGGCGTCATTCAAACATTCGAGGACCTAGACGCAGTGGACGGCGCAAATGTCAACGTTGATGTAACGCGGGAAGAAAAGATAGACGTCATAACCGTTCCAGTCGCCGCTGTTTTACAAGACGGACAAGGTAACGATGTCGTGCGAGTAGTTCTGACAGATGGAACAACTCGTCAAGTACAAGTTAAGGTTGGCCTTTCTGAAGGCGCTTACGTTGAAATTACAGAAGGGCTCTCAGGCGAAGAACTTGTACTGGTAGAAACCTAATGAATACCTCAGGGATATCCCAACCCAATCTCAATACTGTCAGTAGAAAAAATCTATTTCGGCTACGAGATGTCTACAGAATCTATGGACAAGAGCCCGTTGCTGTTCATGCTCTTGACGGCGTATCTCTTGATATCCATGCAGGGGACTTTATGGCAATTATCGGACCTTCCGGATCTGGTAAGTCGACGCTCCTTGGATTATTGGGATGCTTGGATTTGCCGACAAAAGGATCAATCAAAGTTGATCAAACAGAGATAACGGACTTGGAGGACAGCGAGCGTTCAAAGCTCCGAGGCGATTCGATAGGGTTTGTCTTCCAGCAATTCCATTTAATCCCTCACCTCACAGCTTTGGGGAACGTTTCAACAGCCCTCCTATACCGCGAGCTAACGAAACCTGAAATTAAAGAGCGTTCCTTAGCCGCTCTAGAGATGGTAGGACTTGGTGAAAGGCATGACCACCGTCCTATTGAGATGTCTGGCGGTGAGCAACAGCGTGTTGCGATTGCAAGAGCTTTGGTAACTGATCCTCTTATGATCCTTGCAGACGAACCGACAGGGGCGCTGGATACAAAAACTGCAACAATTGTTTTGGAAATCTTTAAAAATCTTCAGAGCGAGAATCGTGCAATTGTGCTCGTTACGCATGATTTAGAAATAGCTGAACAAATGGATCGCGTGGTTTCTATGAGAGATGGAAAAATTGTCGCCGATGATCTTCGTACCGAACGAACTGACACTCTAGAAGAAAGATTTTGGGAAGTTGGTAAGGGCGGCAAGTTAGAGTGAATTGGTTTCGAGAAATACTCAGCGTTGCGCTCGGTGGCCTGACGGCGAGAAAGGTACGCACCTTATTAATCATGCTTGGGCCTGTGCTGGGGGCCGCAGGCATAGTAGCTGCAGTCGGGTTAAACGAGTCAGCAAAGGGTGACGTAAGACAGACCCTAGAGAAATTAGGAACTAATTTAATAGTCGCCTCGGCTGACGGAACCTTCTCGGGCGGTCAGGCACCAACGCTTCCTGAGGAAGCTGTGGAGCGCGCTATGAATGTTTCAACTGTTGACCGAGCTGCCGGTATTACAGAAATAGGAAGCCTTACCGTACTCCCTTCACAAGGCGGTAGAGATTTCTTCAGAACCATACCCGTTCCCGTGCTTACCAGTGATCAAAATCTCCTTAATGTATTGGATGCTAAAATGCTTTACGGTCGCTTCATTAATGGAGCCGACGAGGACAATGTCTTTCGCAGCGCTGTCATCGGTCAAGATCTTGCAAGCGATTATCAATACCTTCCAGGTGAAGCCCGAACAATTGATGTCAACGGCGAAACTTATGGAGTGGTAGGAGTTCTAGAGAAAGTTGCCCTAGTTCCCAAATTAGATACCGCAGTAATTATCCCCAAATCTTCTGCAGAGGAAGATTTCGGCATAGAGCAAAAACCAACGACCCTGTACGCACGAGCATTAGAAGGAACGGTTGATTCGACCTCTGAGGCTTTACCTGTAGCCATTAATCTCGGCGGACCTGAAGGTGTTGTAGTAGCCATCCCTTCTGACCTACTCGAAGCTCAAGGGGCTGTAGATACCACACTGCGAAATATTCTTTTCTTAATGGGAGGCCTAGCCCTCCTCGTTGGTGGTGTAGGAATTGCGAATGTTATGTCCATATCTGTAATCCAACGATCAGGCGAAATTGGAATCCGGCGTGCTCTTGGCCATACAAAAATAACGATCGCCATGCAGTTTGTTCTTGAAGCCTTATTTGTGGGTGTTCTTGGTGGCTTAGCTGGTGTTCTTGCAGGTGTTGGAGTTATCTACCTCGTATCAGCTGTTCTCGGGTGGGTCGCTACTCTTAACCTGCCACTATTTCTAGTAGCAGGAGGCATGGCCCTTATTGTGTCAATCATTGCAGGCCTTTATCCAGCTCTCAAAGCTGCTCGGCTCGAGCCATTGGAGACACTAAGACTTGGCTAAAACTTACTCGAAGCGCTTTCCCTCTTCTTTGAGGAAGTCAATCCACTTCGACCCTGCAAAATCAGTTAGATCACCCGGCAGATATCGGACCGTTCCCAGCAGGCCTGTGTACGGAAAGTTTCGATACTTTTCATAGATCTCCCAATTAACTGGGGACTTTCGATCAATTCCTATATCAATACCTTGGAATGGAGCCATAGCAAGTAAAGCTAGTAAACCCTTAGGGCTGGCCGTAGCTACCCCATTAAGCGATATGTCTATGTCCCAATGTAAAAAATCAGGAGGGGTCACAGTGATATCAATCT
>CESQ01170321.1_pt1 | contig 11515 bp, 11 predicted proteins | sample 361401 | NCBI WGS metagenome assembly CESQ01 (sample SAMEA2622119, study PRJEB7988) | marine metagenome | isolation source: saline water (ENVO:00002010), including | reverse complement strand
CTCAAGCTCCGCAAGATGGAGCCGCACGACGTGGCGGAGCAGGACGAGCTGGTCGAACTGTACAAGCGCGCCCTGGGCATGCGGACCAGCTGAGTCACGCCGGATGCCGCATGGCGACAATGTGGCATCCGCAAACTCCCACATCATCGTGCGAGAGCAGAGAACCGTGACCCTGCAGCTTCCTCTTCCGCAGCTCTCTCTTCCGCTGAAATCAACCCATGATGACCCGCTTATCGTGGACATTTTTGCCGGATTCGGTGGTGCGTCCCTCGGCATAGCTTGGGCGCTCGGCCGTGAACCGGACATCGCGATCAATCACGATCCGATCGCGATCGGCGTTCATGCCGCGAATCATCCAAGGACCATCCATTATCATTCGGATGTCTGGGAGGTTTGTCCTTACGAGGTGTGTGGCACAAGGCCGGTCGGTCTGCTCTGGGCAAGTCCGGACTGTCGCCATCACAGCCCGGCCAAGGGCGGCAGACCGACGAGCAAGCGCGTGAGGTCCCTGTCTTGGGTTGTCCTGCGCTGGGCCGGCACGGTCCGCCCAACGGTCATTCACCTCGAGAATGTGCCCGAGATCGCCAATTGGGGCCCGCTCTCAGCGCGGCGCGCTGCCAATGGTCGCGTGCAACGCCTTGATGGATCAGTCGCTGCGCCGGGGACGGTGACGTCGCTGTCGGATCAGCATCTTCATGCCGATAAGCGCAGGCGTGGTATCACGTGGCGGCGCTTCGTGCGCGCCCTGCGGGATCTGGGATACGAGGTCGAGTGGCGCGTTCGGCGGGCCTGTGATGTCGGCACCCCGACGATCCGAACACGCCTCTATCTGGTGGCCAGGTGTGACGGAAACCCGATCGTATGGCCGGATCCGACCCACGGCGACCCAGGGTCCGAGGACGTCCAATCGGGCCGGCTCCAGCCATGGCGCACCGCGGCAGACATCATCGACTGGTCACTGCCGTGTCCGTCGATATTCCTCTCGCCTGAAGAGGCCCGAGCTGAAGGATGTCGACGACCACTCAAGCCAGCGACCCTGGAGCGACTCGCAACCGGCCTGTGGCGCTATGTCATCTCGGCCGAGCACCCGTATATCGTTCAGATGGGCCGCCGACGCCGGTCAGCGCCGATTGTGATGCCGATGACCCACTCGGGCAAACGGCGATCGCGACGGATCGATGAGCCCATGCCGACCGACACCACCGCGAATCGTGGTGAACAGGCGCTGGTGGCTGCTTTCATAGCTCAGCACAATCGTGGAGCTGTGGGACAGAATCTGCGCGTCCCAGCGAGCACTGTAACCACACGCGGCACCCAGCAGTATCTGACGGCAGCCTATCTGTCGCACCAGCGCGGCAGTGGTACCGGTAGTGGGCGCCTCGATCGGCCCACAACTGCGGTCACGGCGGGCGGCCAGCATCACGCGCTCGTTCGTGTCGACACGTCGAGCAATGTCGATCGGTCGCATCAGGTGGCAGCCTTCCTCGCCACGTATTATGGCACAGCGATTGGCCAGGAGCTTCGCGCGCCCGTCCAGACCGTCACCACCAAGCCGCGCCAGGCATTGGTCGTGGTCAAGGGACAACCGATCGTCGACATCGGCATGAGGATGCTCACCCCGAGGGAGCGGGCCAGGGCGCAGGGCTTCCCCGACAGCTATATCCTCGATCGGACGGTCGAAGGGAGGCCCGTCAGTCTGACCGACCAGGGACGCCTGATTGGAAACTCGGTCTGTCCGCAGGAGGCAGCGGCGCTCGTGGCCGCGAATTGCGGCCATCTCGCCCGCGGCCGCGGCCGTGGCCAAGTGAATGTCGGGAGGGTCGCATGATCACCATTCACACCGGCGATGCTCTCGACCAGCTACGGGCGATGCCCGACAATTCGGTCCACTGCGTCGTGACAAGTCCGCCCTACTACGGGCTGCGCGACTATGGCGTGGAGGGCCAGATGGGCCTTGAAGCGACGCCGGCCGAATTCGTTGAGCGGTTGGTGACGGTCTTCCGTGAGGTGCGCCGCGTGTTGGCGATCGACGGCACGTTATGGCTCAACATGGGCGACAGCTACGCCACCGGGCGCTCTGGTGCACGCGATGCGAGCCGCTGGCCAAGGCAGTCCCGAAATGACCACAAGCCATTGCTCACTATGAGCTACGATGGCTTGAAACCGAAAGATTTGATAGGCATGCCCTGGCGGGTCGCATTCGCCATGCAGAATGATGGCTGGTGGCTACGGCAGGACATTATTTGGCATAAACCGAACCCAATGCCGGAAAGCGTTAGAGACCGGTGCGCGAAAGCGCATGAGTACATTTTTCTTCTATCGAAATCAGATCGATATTTCTTCGATGCGGATGCAATTCGTGAGCGGGCGACAAGTGACAGACCAGCTGGGAACAAGAAGCATAAATATGTCCACGCGGCGCCAGAGAGTGCGCCAGAGAGTGTCGATCACAGAACGAAGTCAGGGCTACTCGCCTTGTCTGGTACAGCTTGGGCGGAACGCCACCGTCGTAGCGTGTGGACGGTGGCGAGCCAGCCCTTTCATGGTGCGCACTTTGCCGCGTTCCCTCCTCGACTGATCGAGCCATGCATCCAGGCCGGCACGAGCGAGCGCGGGCACTGTCCAGCCTGCGGTGCACGGTGGGTTCGCGAAATGACGAGAACCAACCAGGTGAACCCCTCGGCGCGCGGATCAAAGTTCGACAGCGGCAAAACCTCGAGCAGGAATGGCGGAGACCGCACGCAGGCCGGAGAACGGTTCTTGTCAGCGGCGACGGGGCGCTGGCTACCAACATGCACACACGACCTGGCTCCGGTACCGGATGTCGTGCTGGACCCGTTCGCCGGCGCGGGCACGACGTTGATGGTCGCCGCACAGCATTTCCGGGATGGCGTTGGCATCGAGATTAACCCGGCCTATGCGGAGATGGCTCGTCAGCGGGTGCGGGATGAAGGCGGGCTGGGTCAGTTTTTGGAGGGAGGGAGATGAGCGAGTGCGCGGTGATTTTTGCCGGGCCGCTGGCGTTGGTGCTGACCAGCATAGTCGGTGGAGGCATGATCTATGGGGCCATCGACATTCTGTTGAGCGTCTCGCGGACCAGCTGCAGGTCAGTGTCTGCGGCGGTCAGCAAGGCGTGCCTGACTGGCGGCTTTGCCATCAGTCTTGCGGTGATCGGTGGAGAGATTATCCTGGCCGTAGGCAAGATGGCGGTGGATTTGTCATCCAAAATATAAAGGTCGGGTGATGCAGAATGAGGAAGAAAGACCAGGCCGCATTGGCATTCATGAACGCATGGAAGCCACGGTCCGATTGAAAGACGATGAGGATATTGCAACGATAGAAGCTGAAATATTTCTCAAGAATATTGATAACCAAGAAATATTGAGCTTCTCGTATTTCCCCGTGACGTTCGGATTCACGCATCACAGGTTCGGAATACGAACCTATATGTTCGAAGCCGAATGCAATGTCGAACAATATCATGTGCTGCGGTTCGCCAGCATCGCGAGCTACAGAATCAACCTGGTAGATATCACCAGGAGGGAACGGATGGCCATGAAAGTGGGATCCATAAATGTTGAACGATATAGAGACCTAAAGGCAGGAGAAGACACGCCAGAAATATTCGAGTCTGGCAGAACTGATGTTCTGCTCATTAAACAGCATGGCTGGAAGGATGGGCACGTCGGTAAGCTACCGCCGGTGCCCTGGCTCGCCTGACGCGATGAAAAGAGCCCCGCTGATCGGCGGGGCTCTTTCATTTATGAGAATCCCTAAAACCTAGAACAACGGCATCTGCATCTGCATGGTGTGATGTCCTGCGGTAACCTGCGGAGCATCATTGTCTGGTTTGCGAATTTTTGCCACCACATCGCATGGGGTGGTTGTCTCTTGAGTCTGTTGGCGGCGACGAAGCCGCTGGCGGAACAGCCCTGTGATGTAAGCAGGGGTGTACCACCGCTCATAAACTTCCTGCGATAGGCTGTTGCCAATGACGACAGACGCAGGAATATGCAAGAGAGACAGCTGCACGTATGCCATGTGTGCGGCCAGGCGATCAATATCCCAGGCTTCGACGTAGAAATGCTGCTGATAATTGACACCAGCGCTCTTTATGGCATCAGCCAAGGCGATAATCATGGCGCCGGAGCCACAGGCCGGTTCCTGCGCTGTGAAAAGACCATGCTCGTCGATGTGCGAACGGAGATCTTTTCCTTCGATACAAAATTGGGCAGCCGCGCGGCAGACATGATATGGCGTGAAGAACTGGCCGATAATGGATTTGTGAAGCTCTAGCTCGTGGAAGGTCTCACCCAGGACGTCCCGCGGTGTGTCTTCCAAAGCGATTATCAGTTCCGCCAGGATGCGTGGGAATGCTTCGACGACCTCGGGCGGATAGCGTCGGATGATCTGGAGGTATCGAGATTCCCGCTTATCTCGGTAGTGGACATCGACAGCATTGCTAATGGCGATAGCGGCCAGCTCACAGAAGTCGGCGAAAAGATCTTGTCGCGAGAATCTGTACTGGTTCTCTCGTATCAGCGCGAAGAGTTTCGGAAGATGTGTCATTGGTCAAGCCCAGCCACGACCTGCCCGCGCAGCGAGCCGCTGCGAGCGGTCTATGCTCGATAGGGAAAGGGGGAGGGCGACCATTCACTCGGTCGCCCTAACGGCATCAGCGGCGCGTTGCTTCGCTGCCGGAGCGGAGAAGCGCAGGCACCCAACCTGTGCCGGCGAGGCGCCGTTCGGCCTCCATAGCGAGGTCAGCCTTCTTCATGCCCGACAGGGTGGCGCGGTCGTCTTCGCTGCTGATCTGCCCTGCTTCGCTCAGCGCTTCGAGAACACGCTGTTTCGGGATGCGCCCGAGATAGGTATCAACCGTGGGCGTGAAATGTTCTGCCATCGACAGGCGCAACGTGGCGAGAAGTTGACCTGTCAAACCCGTCCCGGTCACAGCCAGGCTGACGGAGCGTGCAATGGCATGCCCTATGATGCTGTCGAGCGCGAGAGCTGACATGTTTGTCAGATCCGACCACAAAGCGTCATCACCGGTCGGAAGGCTGGCAACGATCGTTGCACAGGCGTCATTGAACCGGGTTGCACGAGCTATCCCGGCTTCGTCAATGATCGGATGCCCTGTGCGTGTGCCGGAACCGGTGTTCTCTGACACTCGGAGATCCGTCGGTGTATTGGTTGACCCAAGACTGGCCGCAGTGTCGGCACGAAGCTGCTTCACCGCCCAGCACGCCAGCAAGACCTTGGCGACATCCGGGTTTTCAGCTAGCGCAACCTGTGCTGCCAGATTGCGATGCCCGAGAAGCGATCGCCGAAGCGCATCGCTCATGTCGGATTTTCGGCCCGAAGTTTGAGTTTCTCGACCACCAATGATCGCATGGCCGTTGCCTGTGGCGTCGGCAATAGCGCGGCGGTCGGCGGGCTTCACCATCCCGCGCTCGACACGCAACTGACCGGCCTCGTGGGCAAGAACGACGCCAGCCATGGCTTTGATATTTGACGGATAACCACGGTTGGCCGTCTCGATGTCGTGAATTTCGGCCTCGATTGCGGCGCACCGGCCCTCGATCAGCACAACTCGGTGCCGTTCGTCCTCCGTGAGGTCGCGAGCATCTGCCTCCGCCGCGTCATGCAGGCCGTCATGCTCAGTCATCAGTGCCTCGGCCTCAGCCTGTAGGAGGCCGATCTGCATGCGTGCATCCTCTGACAGGCACGGTGTGGTTCCGACCCGCCCCAAGCGATAAAAGGCGGTGTAGTCCCAGGTCGGCCAGATTTCGACCCACCCCCAACCCTCCGCGCGCAATTCCGAAGCGGCGCTCTCCAGCTTCTCCGTCACGAGCCGGTCGAGCAACGCTGGATCGGTCAGGATCGCGCTGTTCCCCGTATCGCTGAACAGGTCGCGGCGCACCTGGCCGCCCGCCGCAATATAGGAGGCGGTACCTCCGATGAAAGCGACACGGCAATCCTGGTCAGCATCAATCTCTTGCTCGAGCACTGCGCGCCGCAGTTCAGCAGGACGTGCAGCCCATGAGTGTCCACTACCGAAACGGTCCCAGATTGCAACCTGTTGCGCATGATCGTCAGTGCTGCACAAGGCGATCAGCTGATCGGTCGTCAACTGATCGTTTCGGAACCGCTCAAGGAGTTCCGGCGCGGCTTTCGCGAGCCGCAACCGTCGCTCGACTACAACCGGTGTCACACCGAAAGCATCGGCAATACGATCAATCGTCCATCCCTGACGTGTCAGTCTGAGGAACGCCTCAAATTCGTCAGCCGGATGCATGGGTTCACGCAACGTGTTTTCCGCCAGACTCGCAGCACTGCGGTTGGCGTGGTCAACACAGGTGCATGGCACCAGATACTCAGCCGACAGCTGTCCACGCTTGTGCAGGAGCTGGAGAGCGGCGTATCGCCGCGCACCGCCATCGACTGCATACGTACCGTCCTCGCGCGGATGCACCACGAGGTTCTGGAGAAGGCCCTGCGCGGCAATAGATGAGGCCAGGGCCTCTATGCCCTCCAGGTATCGGGTGGTGGTCCGGCCAGTCTGGCGCACATTGTGGTCAGAAGACACAAGAGCGGACAGAGGAATTTCGGTAATCATCGAATTCATAACGGATAGTCCTCCGTTGAGGGTGGGCGATGCCCGTTTGACAGAGGGTAGAATTATTTAAAAAAGGCAATAATGCAACAACAATCTCAGAATTATTAATGAATAATCAGGAAGAACGGGATCATTTTCATTAAAATGTGATCGTGGAGTCAATTAATATAAGAAGTTCCCAGAGCTGTGGGATGCAAATAGAGTTTCATCCGTACAAATAAAGTATCATCCTTACAAATAAAGTTTCATCCTAAGCCTGTATCCGCTATGTTGAGGTCATCGACACGGTGGATGCAGGCTTTTTGCCTCGGGACGAGCACTGGAAGCGCCTGTTGAAGCGACTCTGGAAGTACCAGTGGCTACGAAATGCGGCGCCGCTGGACGATGAGTTGGAATCGACCATGTACGACCTCACACAAGGGGTCATGGACATCGTCATCAAGTTGTTCGCGCTGGCGCAGATCAGGGCAATAGTGACAGGCGTCGAGTGCATCAAGCCGCTGTTGCTGCGCAGGGTTTTCGAGGACGAGTTCAAACCGGTCCACCCGATGCTGGCGGCTTTGCGAAGTGGCAGGCCCGAACTGATCGCTAAATATGACGATCTGCTGATGCCGGAGATCGAGGGACGTTTGCTGACCCTGAGTCGCTCTCTGGATAACCTCCCCCAACCGAAAGCGCCGGCACTTCCGGCAGACGACAAGGCCAAGCGGCTGGCTTCACTGCTCGAAGAGATGGAAATCCCGAGGGATATTGCCATTCCCATAGCCGATGAATTGGTGGTTGAGTATCCGGATATCCCCCTGGCGGCCCTGATTCATAAGGCCACAGCTTACCTCGCACAGGACGTTCCCAAGAGGCCCAGCGTTTCCCGAGTTAAGCGGACGGAGTGGCGATGTCTAGTCGGCGCCATCCTCACCGGCGTGTTCTGCGTGCCGGAGCTGGGCGGCTACGTCGAAGGCAGAGAGATCATTCCGCAAGTCTGGGCACAGCTAAAGAGCGTGCTGTTCACCTTCGTCTACTGCTTCGCCGTCAGTTGGGTGCTGCTCAAGCTGGTCGACAAGCTGGTCGGTCTGCGCGTCGACGAACAGGCCGAGGACATAGGCCTGGACCTCGCCGAGCACAACGAGACGGCCTACAACCACTAGGGGGTACGCAACGCCGGGTTCTGCCCGGCGTTGCGCTTTGGCGGTTTCGTAGCCCATGGACGGAGCCGCTGCGGAGTGAAGCGCGCACGGCGCGGGTTTCCGCCACGATCAGTACCAGGCGCGGCGCAACGGTAGCCCGGTCGCCGACGAGACGGCTCCAATCGCAGGCGGAGGCTGGGAGCCGCGAGGCGCGAACAAAAAAGGGGGGCGCCGATTCGGCGCCCCCCTTTTTCTACCGCAGTCCCGCTTACAGGGTCTTGGAAACCGAGACCACTAAGGTCGCGTCGCAGTAGTCGTCCTTGCCGACGAAGCCTGCGCATTCGCTGCCGCTCAGGCTGGTGTCGCTGTAGGTCAGGCCGAAGTCGAGGCCGACCAGCGTCTTGCTCAGGCCGATGGACCAGTCGTTGTAGGAATCGTCGTTGCCGAAGGTGGCGTCCTTGAAATCGTACTTGCCGTACTGCAGGGCCAGGCCGACGTCGTAGGGCAGGGCGTACTCATAGGAGACGTAGGAGTAGAGGGTGGTGTCGCTGCCGCCGAAGTCATCGGAATAGGCCGCACCGACCGTGAGGCCGTAGGCGCTCAGGCTGCCGTAGTACTCGCTGAAGTTCAGCGCGCTCTCGCCTGGGTAGTCGTACTTGATCCAGCCCAGGTCGTAGGAAATGTTCTCGGTGATGTCGTTGCCAAAGCCCAGGTAGTAGTCGAACTCCACCGAAGCGTCACCGCCGAAGTCGACGTTGGAAGCCCAGGTGCCAATGTACAGGCCATTTTCATGGGCCACGTCCAGACCGCCCTGGATCGCGCCGTTGCCCTGGGTCTGCGAAATGCCACGGAAGATGTAGTCCGAGGTCAGGCCGACGTTCATGCTGACGTCGAAGTCGCCAACAGGGCTGGAGAGGGTTTCGGCGACGGCGAAGCTGCTGGCGGTCACGGCGATGGCGGCAGCGGTGGCGAGAGTCAGTTTCTTGAGCATGGTGGTATTCCCTAATGGTGGCGCCGGAAATTCAGTAGCCCGGCGGGTAAGTCGGCAACAGCTCGGAAGCAAGCTGAACGGGCTTTGCATATCCCGTGCCACTTCGAGAAATGCGTCTGTTTTCAGCGGCTTAGCTAATTTTTTCAGGGCTTGGAGCCAGCCTCCGTGGCACGCCTGGCATGGTCCTGCACTTTTCTGGAGCGCACTGGCGCGAAGGGTGATGCCAAAGGGCGCACAGGACATCGGCCGTGCCTCGTGACGGTGCGGGCTGCGCGGCGTGGCGGGCGCCATATGGGCAGGCGAGGAGTGCCCCCTTCACCAATCTATCCGAACGCAAGCTGATGGATTGTCTGAATCGCCTCGGCTACGACATCGAAATCAAGGTACGGCCAGCAGCCGAGCCGATCGGGCATCTAACGCTCGCAACCGCTTAATCGGAGCCCTCCTGATGGCAGCCCGCATCACCGACGACGAATGGGACGAACTGACTCCCGAGAATTTCGATACCACGGCACTGCTGCGTGCAGTCGATGCCGTGGACGTGCTGCGCGGCGATTTGAATGACAGCGCAGACGGCGCACCTCCGCAACTGCGCACCGACCTGTTGAAGCTGCATCAACTGGCAATGGCCGCGTTCAACGAGGGATCACGCAGCCGAGTGGCTGAGCTATTTGATCTCGCCGTGGATCTTCAGGATCAGGTTGATCATCTGATGACCTCGCTGGAACAAGTGCAAGAAACCCTGTCCCGGTTGACGGCGCTCTACCCAGAAAGCCTGTCCTGAATGTTCTTGGAGACAACCACATCATGAGCCGCAGCCGCCGCAAAACGCCCAGGCGTCGCTGCGCATGGAGCAAGCGCTGTGGCCGGAAGAATATGCGCGGATGACCCGCGAGGTCGAGGAAGCTCTCCGAGAGGCCGACGACCCCAACGCCAAGTCGTACACCCACGAAGAAGTCATGCGGGCGATGCAGGAACTCATCGACCAAGCGCGAGACAAGCCATGTTGATCGGCTGACGGAAATTTCTGGGTTTCCGGCTTACAACCCCTCAACGAAGGATTTCGCATGATCCGTTTTTTTTTTGGCGATCACGCTCGGCCTGATGGTTGGCTGCTCGTCGAGTTCAAGTGCGATCTGATCAGTGAGCGGTAGCGCAAGTGGATCGCCTCAGCCAAGCAGCGTTGTTGCCGGCGGCCGGAAGAAAGCCTTGAACTAGTAGCGGAAAGGATGAAACTTTATTTTTACGATTCTCAGCATTTTCCAAGGTTGAGCGAAAATTAGGATGATACTTTAATGATTCCGGCCTCCATCCCCACAAAACGCTTGCAGATGGCAGAATTGAAATAAGTCATTGTTTTAAATGGATTTTTGCAGGAATTGCTACGTTGCAGGGTCCTGTAGTTAGGATGACACTTTATTTTCCTCCCACAAGAGCCGCCGAGTTTTAATATTGATTTCCTGTGCCTCTGAATCGGCACTGCCTGGGATCGAATAGCTCCGCTACACGATTGACAGGGCTGCCTAGGGTGTGAACATAAGAAGAACAAAAAGAGAGGCCTTCATATGCCACTGCCCGATCTCGCTCACTATCGACGACATAACGCAGACTTCATCGCACATTGCATCCAGTGCGGTCACAAAGCCGTCCTGAACCGCGAGAGGCTCATTGATCGTCTTGGACCCAAATTTGTAGTCAGGAACCTTTCAACCAGACTGCGATGCAGCAAGTGTGGAGCGAGGAGCATCGAGGCGCAGGTTCTGTGGCCCGACCTGGTTGCGCGCCGCTATTTTCTCACGCGTGAGGGCATCGACGACGCCTGAGCGAGAAGGTTACAAATTTGGGGTGAACACGGAAAAAAGCGCTGATCACCCGGGCGGGATGTTTGTTTGGCCGCCCGGGCGTGATATTCTTTAAGAAACGACAACTTCAACGCCCGATAGCAGGTGGCCAATGTCGCTCAAGGAAATCACCCAGTCGCGCAAAGACCTTCTCTATATTGACCCCACAAAAATCAATATCAAACCGGGCTGGAACGTTCGGGCAGACACGGAGGATCTGCGCGACCATATTGAAAAGCTCGCAGAGAGCATTCGTGAGGTCGGCGTACGGGTGCCGCTCACCATCGCGATGGAAGACGGCAAGGCGTACATTACTGACGGGCACTGCCGCTATGCGGCATGCATGTTGTTGATCCAGCGCGGGTTCGAAGATCTGAAGGCGGTACCGGTCATCGTCGAAGACCGGTACGCTTCGGAAGGCGACCGAGTCGCCTCCATGATAGTCCGCAACAGCGGAAAGCCCCTCACGCCGATCGAGAAGGCGGAGGTCTATAAAAGGCTGCACAATCTGGGATGGGAGCCCGTGCAGATCGCGGCGAAGTGCACTGTGAGCCTCTCGCACGTCCTTCAGCTCCTCGAGTTGTCGGCTGCCCCCGAGGCGGTCAAGCAGCTCGTGACTGCCAAACAAGTCTCGGCCACCGAGGCAGTCAAGGCCGTGAAGGCCTATGGTAGCGGAGCCACAGAGGAACTCCAGAAGGCGATCGCTGCCGAGGAACCGGCCAGCGTCGGTGAGCAGGCCGACCAGGCCTCACAGAAGAAGAGGACGGTTCGGAAAGGGATCACGATCGATCCCGTCAAACGAAAGCAAAAAGCGGCGGTCGAATTATATGAAGCCCTTTCGGCTGCGCTGGATGAATGGGAAACCACCAATCCGGAGGTGGTCGCCGATGAGGCGCCGCGCTGGGTGAACCTGGCCCGAGAAGCGCTCCATAAAGTTGAT
>CESQ01002699.1_pt1 | contig 11518 bp, 16 predicted proteins | sample 361401 | NCBI WGS metagenome assembly CESQ01 (sample SAMEA2622119, study PRJEB7988) | marine metagenome | isolation source: saline water (ENVO:00002010), including | reverse complement strand
GATGTGAATGAAACAAAACTTGAAACGGAGGAGGACATAAAAAAATTCATAAGATTTTTTAAGAAGCAACCAAGTAATGAAATTCTAAAATTATTCAATATGTTTGTTCTGAGTAATCCAATACTACATCATCATACTGGAATTGAAAGGTATATAGTACTTGACCTTCCTGTTGTATATAACTATTATTTGTTTGAACATGGTAGTGACATTATCAGTATTGTTGGAAATAATAGGGTTGTGAGAGCATATGATAGAGAAAATAGTAATAATTATCGGTTTGGTATTGGAGGTCTTGTAACTATCGATGGTACCGCCGTCCCTCACCTGGGATTAGATGCAACAATGGTTCAACGAGAGATAGATGCACATGAAGAATTAAGATTGAATATCAAGGCCTTTCAAAAAAAAATCATACGAATATGTTCCTATAATGCAATAGAGAAATCACGTAAAAGATTTGAAGATGAATCAAATAATATATTATTAGAAAAAGAGGAAGAAGAATCATTATGGTCGGCGGTTTATAATCAGGAATTTTATGAGAATATGGAGAATGGAATGAGTGAAGATGAGGCAAATATTCAAGCATCTAAAAGGGCTGACGAAGTTGTTGCAGATAAGAAAAGAGATTATGGTGATAGTTTAGAAAAACTATTTAGTGATTTGAATGTTTAACGATTGTTTTTCTTTAAGTTGCGTATTACATCTCTATACATTAGGTCGATTGAAGCACAACCCTTATTAATTGTTATCTCATTTTGTACGCATTTCGTATTCAAATTTATTTTATGAGATAATAATCCAATACACGATATAATATAGGTCATTAGTGTTTTTATTTGACATATACTACAGTTTGCAATATACATTGCTCTCCAACTTCCAACAATTTCGTTCATATTCTTTGTTAGTGATATAGCCATTAACACATCCCAAACGAATAGAAGCCAGCTATCTTGATATCTTTTGTCAAGACCTTTCCAAGCTCTACAACAACATTTGATTTTTTTCTTGTATAATTTGTGTTTATCCAGAAAAAGACCAATTGAAATTACTTTAATTGCACCATAAAAATCCATACTTTCAATACAGTTCGCCATTTTTGACATTAATTTTATCATGAACTGAGGATCACCTTTCAAACTCGCCCTTAAGGCAGAGTTATTTGACCTTGTTAATGTAATCTCATTAAGTATAGACACTTCCTCTCGTACAGGTATAGTAATTGGTTTTGGTATACTCCACTCAACATCTTTAGGACTAAATGTAATTACGCCTGCGACTAATGCGATAGACTGTCGTATATTATCTGCATTCACATCCCCTTTCCCTGTCAAAGCAGGATAATCAGAACAAATTTTATATAAAAACTTACCAATTTTTGGATTTGATATATGAATATTTAAAGCACAATAGTTTGTAACCCCTACCCACCAATGATCAATCCACCCAGATATATGCATTTCTACCGACCAAAAACATGCCGAATCATAATCTCCTTTACTGAAAGATTTTGCTAATTGATTAAGTGTATATATTTTTGTATATCCCGACAACGAGTGTTTATTATTAGACATTATTAGTAATATTTTTATATATGGGGTGTTTTTACTACAATTATATTTGATCAACCATATCTACATTACAAAGGAAATGTCTTCGACAACAAAGCCGTTTTATTTGTAAATCTGACAATGCCTTAGATTCTGCTGTAACGGGATTTTCACTTGATATTAAAGCATCAATATCTAATAGTTCAACATCTCTATGACCAGTTTCTTTTCTATAATTATCTACTAATTCCAAATATTTTACCCATTTATCGCTTATTACAGAACCACATGTGAAACAACGGACAGGGATAATCATAGTCTCTTATGTTGATAGATAATAAATTTTGTTTAATCATTTTTTTTGAAATAATGATACTTAACTAGTTATTAGGGAAACAGATTATGAAATGTTCATCATGTAGCAATTCGTTAGAATCAAAGGAAATATATTTCTGTTTAGACAAATCATATTGTAAACATTGTAGTCCTTGGAGAGACAGTTATGTTAGTATTATTCCTAGAAATATACCAAAATCAGATTCATCATTTGATTTTAAAGATATACTTAAATCTCCGGAAAATTTTAAACAGCCCAAAAATATTATTTTAAAAGGCGTTGCTACGATTGTTATATATTTTTGTATTAGACTAAGTTCTTCAACATAATATCTACTAATTCTTGAGGTGCATTCGAATTATCTTTTAATAATCCTTGATTTTCAAGTATCTTCCTCTTTGTGTTTGAATCCATTTTATCTAATTTCTCTCTTGTTTTACGTGTTTTTTTCCTTGTTTTTGATATTATTACTTTTCCAGGTGTTTCGACTAGCAACTGTATTTTTTTCTGGCATTGCCATCTTCTTTTTTTACGACTTTTAGGATTACGAAGAAATTTGATATTACCCATAAATAACACGTATATTTTTATTAAATTCTATTTTGTTCTTGCCGCCTTTACTAATATCTTCTTTATATTCTCTAGCAATGACTTCTTTATTAAAGGTGACAAATATTCATTACTTGTTTTTTTATTGAAATAGTTTCTTAATTGTTTACATGAAAGCTTATTCATCCCATCAAAATACAAATCATCAATATAACCATCCCTGTATTCTATAGAACTATCAATATTTTCAACTATTAGATTCTCATTTTTAAACATATCAATTATTGGCAATAATTCTTCATATCTCTCAAAATCTTCCTCAATTGATTTAACATTCTCTTTTGATAGATAAATACTTGAAGATAATTCACAAGATGATATTTCTCCATCATCTTCTTCAGTCTCTTCAGTTTCCTCGTTTTCTTCAGTATCATCAGACTCTTCCTCTTCCTCTTCCTCTTCCTCTTCTTCATCTTCAATAATATTTTTATCTTCAGTATCTGAAGACGAGTCTTCTTCTAACTGGTCTTCTTCTAACTGGTCTTCTTCTAACTGGTCTTCAGTATCGGACGATGATTCGTCATTTAACTGTTCAAAGCTTTCAACATTTTTAAAGAAGGTTTTTATAAAAAGCCACAATACTATTAGTACAAATGTACATAAAAACACACTTTTCCATTCTCGGAATATCATAATTACAATTTATAATATTAAAATCTGTTTTAGTTTCTTGTAAATCCAGTAGATATAGAATAATTTGTATCTAAATCATGATTATGTGCTATCGGTAGTTCTGGCTTATATTTTTCAATTACTGCTGTTATATACCCGTGATCCGTTTTATCTTTTAATAAAGAAGCACTATATAACATGTTCCTTATTTCATTATAGCACCTGTATCTATCATCCTCATTTGTTGACTTAAACATAGAATCTATCCATTCCAACATTTCTGTATTTTTTGTTAATATTTCGGGTAATACATCATTTGTAGATTCTGTTTTCGCTAATATAATTGTAATAATCGATAGACAAGTTAGAATTATTAAATTAGATTTGGTTCTTTCGTATATTATAAACCCAAATGCTAGTACCCATACAACAAGTATAAAAGTATATTGATTCATTACCATTTAGAAATACTTACACAAATTTTTTTATCTCGATTTTGTAATGGTAAATTTATTAGCTGTGGCAATTTTGATTGTCTTGATTGTAACTTATTGCTGTTTTACAAAACAAGCTATCTCGGAATCTTTTACAAATAAAAAACGTATTGGACATCTTGACTTTAAAGATACAAATAATACGGGTTCAATAACTCTTGAGAATTTTGATGATTCAGGTGATTCGTCATCATCGGAATCATCATCCGAATCAGATAATGATGAAGAGATTGCTACTAATGAATCACGTGTAGATGATACGATTATATTAAAAGATACCATGCGTAGAAATAGCAAAGTTCCGTCATCTTTAAATTTCACTTATATTGATGAAACTTGTGGCAGTGTTGTAAAAGAAACACAACCTGATTTCCCAATTGAAAAAGTAAAAGCAGAGCCAGTTACACCGATTGTTAACATCAATAACACATTACCTTCTTGGGAAAAATCGGCATGTAAGGTTAGTGGTCCATCAAATAATTCCGCAAATCAAAAATTTCAGAACGAAAAACAATTTCATTCTGAAATTTTTGATGATTCAGAACTAAAACCAAAACCACAAATTGACTCACCATATGGTTTTGTATACTTTCCAAATAAATATTGGAATCAATGGCACAAAAAACCCCCTGTATGTACACCAACCGATAAATGTAAAGTTATACCAACATATACTCAAGGAACTCCTGTAGATGTTTTAGATTATACTCAACTTGGTTCTTTGATGCCTAAATTTGAATATCAAGAAGAATACGAAAATAGTTGTAAATAGACTTTGTTTAAACTTTCTGTCATATCAATATGAATAAAGCAATCGCAACTGTTTTTCTCTTAATAATATTATCCGTCATTTTTGGCTTAATTTATTTGTTAGTAACAAAAGGTGGCGACGCATCAATAACATCGGGTGGATTTTGGGACATATCAGCAATTAATACTGATAATAATACAGAATTTGCGAAATGTAATGCACCCAGTTCGCCATCTGTTGTAGATCCAGTTACAACTCCCGTTGATCCGGTTACAACTCAACCACCTATAAATCCAACAATTGAATATAATCCACCACCTAGAGCGGTTATAACTTTTCAAGAACCTGAAAAATGTGTAACAGATGAAGTTATTGATTCATCTGGAAATATTGATTCATCTGGATTTTCGCAAGGATGTATATCAGAAGATACTATATCAGAAAACACCGCCTGTCCAAATTTAGACGACTATATCCGTCGCTCACAATTACAACCACACACATTTATTCGAAATAACCCATATTACGTAAAAGGTATAGTTGAAAGCTCTAAAAAAAATGAAACTGATAAAAAATCCGGAAATTATCCAGAATGTCCCAAATGCCCTACTTTCAATAATCCTGCTTCTGAAATACCATCTATGTATAATTCGAACACGAAACTGGAAGAATGGATTCCAGCAGTTGGTCCCGATTGTGACATGTAAAAATTTATTCTTGGATACATTTAAATGACTAAAGTTTCTGTTTCTAAACTAGTCGCGAGCGGAACTAAAACTGCAACCGGTGCTGCTTCAGCAGTTGTTGGAAAAGCAGAAAAAATTGTAGTAGGTGTTGCAGGAAAAACTCAAAAAGCAGTTGATATGGTTGCTTCAACTGGGGTAAAAGCCACATCTAAAACGATCGGTACAGCGAAAGGTCTTGTTAATAAAACAACCGGAACTGTTATTAAGGCTAATAATAAATTATCTGGATTCTGTAATCCTAATAACATCATTCCATGTGTCACAGCACTAACAATTATTGCTTACATGGTTGTTGTTACTCCTGCAACAGTTCTTGATGTATTCTCAACTTGCCCAGGTAAAGTTGCATCACTTTTAGTTGTACTTGTCACGTTACTTTTTGATTTGAAAATGGGAATATTAATCGGACTTGCGGTTGTTCTTTCAATTAGCATGGCAAGTGTAAACAGAGACTTATACGAAAGTTTTTCTCAAAATATACCAGGTTTTTCCGACTCATCAGGTGCTCCATTTGACTCTTCGGGTATTCCATTTGACTCATCAGGTGTTCCAATTAACGGACGCGTCCGTGGTCCACCTGTTGCAATACCACCTCGTGGTCGTACGGTTTCTGCTCCAGGAGCCGCCACTCGCGCTGCTCCTAAATTAACTGTTGCAGCTCCACCAGCAGCCTCAACCAAAAAACCAAATCTTGAGGGTACTGATGACCATCTTGCATCATATGCACCTGTATAAAATCATTTGACAATACTAAAAAAAAATAAAATTTACATTAATGTCAAGTATAATTAATACACTTAAGGATACTTCCAAATCAATTGTAAAAAATACCACTGAAGCTGTAGGCGATATTACAAAATCAGTTGTTGATACTACTAAAGATGTGGCAAAAGAAGTTACAGAAACAGCAAAAGAGGCTACATCAGCGGTTGTTGATACTACTAAAGATGTGGCAAAAGAAGTTACAGAAACAGCAAAAGAAGCTACATCAGCGGTTGTTGATGCCGGAATAGGGGCTGTTAAAGCTTCTGCTGATGTAGCTGTGGATGCTTCAAAGCAAGTTGCAGATAAGGCTGTTGAAGGCACACAAAAAACTGCATCAGCGGTTGTTGATACTACTAAAGAGGCAATAGATAATACGTCCGATGCCACATCGAAAACTCTATCAGCTATTGTTAGTGGAGGAGATGGAGATGAACCTGCCTCCGAATATGTTGAAGATGAAGAGGGTAATCTAGTCGCACCAGCTAAAGAAATTACACTTATTGCTCAGCTACAGGATGGCACCAGTTTAAAAGTAACAACTAATAAGGCGCTTTGGCCTAAAAAAGGTGGAAAGAAAAAGGGTAAAAAAGTTCTTAAAGCAAAAAAAGGGGGTAAAAAAGCTCTCAAAAAAACAAGAAGAAACAAAAAAACTGTTAAGAAATCTAAAAAAAATTAGATTTAATTTTTTGTTTAGCCTAATGTTAGGTATCTTTATCATGTAAATTTAACTTGTAAATTTATCCTGTAAAGTCTCTAATAATAGACTATTCATCCAAACTAAATATAATCTTTTTTTAGCGCCAGCGCATACCGTAGGTGCTAAATAGCAGCGGTCCATGCCCTTGCGCTTTTTTTAGGATTTAATGTAGATAAGATTTTGCTACAAAACTTATCAAATATAATATCTACATCTACACCTCCCATAGGAAGTAGAAGATATGGAGAAATATACTCTTTCCATTAAATCCGTTAATTTAATTTTATACAAGCCATTGCTTGGTTTTTGCTTACTTAGAAGTAGGGGATAGCTTGGGCAATGAGCCGTGCACTACGCCGCGGAGTAATAACCATCGTCGGCTCCGGAGTAATCTCCGGCTCCGTCTCGATCTCTTGCTTGCGCTTCTCCGTGTTGTTCGTAAGAATACGCTTCACGAGCTGCAAGCGACGACCAGTGATCGGAAGATCACGAGTCTCTAACTCCGCACGTAATTCACCCATAGAGGCTGACTTACCGTAGTAGACAGCAACGTCCGCAGACGCAGACGCCAAAGTCTCCGCTTCGATTTCCGTAAGTCCATTGTTAAGTTCATTATCGAACGTACGATTGTACTCGTACATCCACAAATCCTTATTCATCGCAACCATTTTGTTTTAGGAATTAGAATTTGAATTCTAATTTAATCGTATAGCTTGTTAATAATCATACTTACAATTTATAAGTCTAAGCAATTTTTTTTGTCATTTTTTTAAATTTTCCAACTTTAACCAACACTCCTTTCGACTATTTGCGAAAAGATAACCTACAATTCTTTTGCTTATTTCATTGAAAGGTATATTAATCTTTATATCATTACCTTCTTCTATATACTTCTTTAATACATTCATTAAGTCACGTATTGGTTCGTAAATTGTTGTTAACCTTAGTTGTGTTAACTTTTCTATTATTACTCTTACTTCATTTTGTCTTTCCTCTTTTGTTCGATTCATACTAATCATTATATTTTGCTTATACATTTCAAACGTAAGAACGTGATAAAAATGACAGTCTTTATGTATATTGTATATTATACAATAATGGATTCTTATCTTGTAAACCATGCAAAAATTCGAAATGAAAATATATCAGTTGATTTAGTATCACTTGAGAATGTTCATATTGGCTTAAGAGTTAAGAGAGGTTTACATTGGAGAGCATCTTGGAAAGATGATATCGATAGAAATGATACAAATATTCCAAAAAATAGACTTGGTGGGACTATAATTGGATATACTAATAATAATGTTCTAGTTGGAGAGAATAGTAACAGTATTTATCATACTGATAAAATTACAACACAATCTGGACCCGGATGGGCAGTAGTTAGGTGGGATAATAATAATGAAAGTGTATATCCTATTGGCTCTGAAAACTTGTATACTTTGGGAATTGAAGACTAAATTATATATGGTGATGGCATTATTTTTTATATACTATAGTAATGTCAAGACGTTCTTTGTATCCTGTGAGACAATATCTTAGAGTAAAAAACGCATTACCATTAATCCATCCACCTGTTGACTATAATTACACTGATTTAGCAGAAGCAATGAATTTCCCCTTACAATCGCCACGTGAAAATATGTATGACAGATTATTAAGAATCAAAACAAATACAACTAAAGAGGAATTTAATAAAATTGTCAATGATTTAGAATTGGCTTATTTAAATTCTGACAAAATAAATGAGATACATAATAAAGAATATAAGTTTCTTAAATGGGGAAGTCTCTGGGACAAGAACCTATTTAGGGAAAATTTAGAAATTCCAGCTTTAAATAATACAATACAACATTCCAACAATCCAGTTGATTCTCTTACACAGAATTTATCTACAATGAATGTTAATGAAAGCCCATATCAACAATCTATAAATTATATCAAAATTTTAGTAGAATTGGGTCGAGCTTACCATTTAAATACGGAGGAAGGATTTGGACGTGAAAGAGTTATGGTTTTAACATCTATTTATATTCTCTCAAACCATTATTTTGATAAGCTTGAAGAACTTTTTAAAACATATACAACTTCTTCTACACCAGAAGGGGTAATTAAAAAAAATATTAAATTTTACAAAGGTCTTATTCAAGGAAGAAATTTAGAACTAAGGCAGGGTCTATATCAGATGATTACAATGATTTTTGATTTAAATTTTATAATCGTGGGCTCGTTAGCGCGCGGAATAGATAATGAGTATGAAGTAATTGATACTCAGGACTTATTATACAAACGTCTTGAAAAATCAAAACAAGAACTAAAAGACGCATTGGATAGGAAAGAATTACGTGAAACAGTGGCTAATGAAATACAAGCACAAAGCAAGTATATTTCACTATTGCGAGATAATCGAGAAATTTTAAAGAATATTTTAACAGAAATAAAGGAAGATATAAAACTCGCAAAGGAGGAGAGAGATACAAAGAATCTCTTCGAGGAGGGCGAACTCAGCGAGGAGGACTACATGTCGAACAAGGACTATATCTACGAAAACCTGATAATAAAAGAGCATATAGAGGCTTTTCCCGAAGGATTAGCTAAAAAAAGCGATGATGTTACTAAGAAGGATAGTAATGATATTATATTCAAATTTATTATAAATAATATTGATGATGAACAAATTGAAAAATATTTTCTCGAATCTCTAAATCAACAAAATTCTAAGGGATTAAACAAATTAATCAAATCGGAAGTATTCAAACCTAATAATATCAAACTTAATTCAAGTATGAACGTTAAGGCTGAACAATTATTTGAACTATTTAAACAAAGAGGCAATCAGAAATCGGTAAAGAATAAGCTATTACCTGAAAACTTAAAACAAATTTACGAATATGCGGATATTGATGGAGGCTCTAAAAAAAGAAAGTATACCCTAAAAAAGAAAAAGACAAAGGTTTCAAAAACTAAGACTTCAAAATCAAAGACTTCAAAATCAAAGAATAACTAACATATAGAGTTACCATAAACAAAGCTAAATACACGATTTATCTGCAAAAAGTATATATAATGTAAGCAAACATAGTCCTACATAAAATAAGGGTTTCTTATAGTGAGGAAATAGAATTATTCCTATCAATAGTAAACACAATACATGTATGTATAAGAATTGTGCATATTCTATAAAAGCTCGAGCACATCTATAAACGCTAAGACTACCTGGGTATGATACGAATATTGCATCTGAATTCTTATTGAATGTGTTAGGGCTTATATTTTGGAAAATCTTTTCTTCTTCATCAATTTTTATGAAGTCATATTTTTTACAAGAAATATTGAAATTTCTTTGATCATCTTTACACTTTGACTTAAGTGTATTATTCAGATATATTTTCAATTCTTTTACATAACCCATATACAATCCAGCATTTGCAATATTGTTTCCTTTACAATCGCCGAAAATAGTTTTAGTTATAAATTTACCCATCATATTCGGTTGTTTAGACAATAGAACTTTAGTATCATATTTTTTAAACACGCTAATAAGGTGTTCTGGATTTTTGTTTATTTTTGTATCGAAACCATCAAGAAATACAATTATATCTTCATCATTTTTTGTTTCAATAAATTCAAGTACACCGACAACCTTATCTGTAAACCCTTCCCACTTTTTATTCCATCCCAAAACCTTTATGGAAACACCAAACTCATTGTTTAATAATTTTTCAAACATACCTTCTGATTTGTTAGCATAAGTTACTATTTCGAATGACATATCTCTCTATATTATTAATAAGATTTTAAGAAACTATCTTATTGGTTTTGCTAAAGCAACTTAACGGGTCCAGTTTAGTGACGATGACGACAAACTAGGTCTTAAATAACTAAGAATATTTTTATTAACGCTTTGCATTGGTAACCCCTTCTTTAATGAAACACGAATTGCCATCTCTGTTCTTTCTTCATTTTCCATCTCTTTTAAAACATCTAATAACCATGTATGTAATGTATTTGCTGCTCTTATAAGTCCAAGTGTATACCAATAATCAGAATTACCAAAATCGTCTGATTTTAAAACAAATTCAAGACGCGATAAACATAATCCCAATGCATCTGGCACACTTTCTCCATCTTTAATTAATTTTTTTGCTTTATCCTTCCAATAATTGTCATTTAGTTCCTCGTGTAATAAAGCACCACCTGCTACGTTATATAACTTAGACATTTCTACTAAATACTATTCTCCAAGAGTTAACTCTTTTTTTTTCGAACAATTTTAGGTTTTTTGAAGGTATATGTTGAACCGTGTTGAATACTTCTATTTCTAATAAATATTGTATTGTCTACTGAATCTTTAATATGCTCAATATGACTAACTAATATAATTGAATCAAACATTTCCAATAGAGATTGTAGGAAGTTTGGAATTTTGTTTAGATGTCTTGCATCGCATGCAGTAAATCCTTCATCAATAAAAAATTGTCCACCGAATTTATCACCCATTGTTAATGTCATAAAAGCTAATCTAAGTGACATCGCCAAAATGAAATACTCAAAACCCGATGCCTTTTCTAAAGATACCTCATATTTTTCATTTTTAGCAGTAAAAGAGAATGTTCCATCTTCTTGAATTGTATAACATAGAGACAAATATGGCTCTACATTAGAAACAAATCTGTTTGCTCTTCTAACCAATTTAGGTAAAATATGCTTTTCATATAACCAAGAACGATAGTTATCAAATAATTTTCCTAAATGATTCAACTTATCCATCTTATTACCAAAAACCTCGCTTATTTCTCTTAAACGCCTGTCTTTTTCATTTACCTTCTTGTTCTGATTAATTGAATGACTCAAAACTTCCTTACTACCGTAAAGTATTTGGATTTCTTCACGTAAACTCTCTATTTCCAACTCGACTAAACGCTGTTTATCAAAATCAGATTTTAAATTC
>CESQ01066612.1_pt1 | contig 11519 bp, 8 predicted proteins | sample 361401 | NCBI WGS metagenome assembly CESQ01 (sample SAMEA2622119, study PRJEB7988) | marine metagenome | isolation source: saline water (ENVO:00002010), including | reverse complement strand
ACGCCATTACCCCCATGCCCCTTGCTTAGCCCACGACATTGGTGATTTTGTGTACGATCCAAAGGTCCACGGGCCGATTGATCTGGTAGTGGGTGGTCCGCCTTGCCAAGATTTGTCTGGGATGCGGTGCAACGGGTCCTTCATGGGACTGGGTAAAAACCCCGTGCCCCTCTCCCAACTAGGCTTGAACGGTCCCAAATCCAGGTTGATGTACGATTATGTACGTGTCATGCGGTCCGTGCAGCAGCACAACCCAGCCGTCCAATTCGTGTGCGAAAACGTCGCTTCCATGCGAGCCATTGACCGCGAAAAGATCGATGCGCTCTTCGGGGTCCGGAGCATCATGTTAGATGCAAGGCATATTACCGCGCAAAGCCGGAAACGGTACTTCTGGGCTAATTTTTCCATTCCACCATTGGAAGAAAACCTCCCCTCGCCTGCCTTCGTGGACGTGCTGGTGCCGCTGGCAGAGGCGCAAAACCACGAATTGAGCGACCGGGCGAAAGCGTACATGGATCGCCGATCGGGAAAAGAGCAAAAAACAAGGTGGGAGCGCAACTACCACAACGACACGAAGGCGCCAAAGTCGAAATGTGCGTTGCATTGCATGTACAAGAATGTCCCGTACACGGCGCTCATTGACCGGCGTGTGGAACCGCCTTTGATGCGGCGAATATTGCCGATTGAAGTGGAACGATTGCAAGGGTTTCCCGACAACTATACTGAAGGCGTGGCGAAATGCCACCGGATGGGTGCACTGGGAAACGCTGTGTGCGTGCCGGTGATCGAGCATATCATGCGCGCCTTGAAGAAATAAGTAAGGTATAATTTTTTTCGGTTTACCGAGTATTAGAATAAAACGCATTATTTATGGCGAAAATGAAAATTATAATGAATAATAATGAATAAATATATAACTAAAATATATATATAATATATATTACATATATACAATTATATATATATATATATATAAAATATATATGCAATATATTACAATCATATATAAATACATATAAACATATATTAATACATATAAAATACAAATATAGAAACAGTAAAAAAAATATTGAACATCTTTTAGAACACATTTACATATTTTTAGTTTTGAACATTTTTAGTTATTGAAAAAAGACTGAAATGTCGTCGTCAAGTAATAGTAATTCAACAACCACAACGACCACAACGACCACAACGACCACAAGAGATACGATTCGGACCATATCACTGACTGAAAAAACGTTTTTTGACCCAAAGACCAATGGTGCTGGCTCTAGATACGTAAAGAGCATAAGCAATACATTTTTATGTGAAAATGACCAGTTGGTATGGAAAGACTTTGACGCAAATGTTGAATATATTCAAACCATTTATATCATGTTTAAAGAATTGCTGGACAATGCACTGGATCGATACAACAAAGGGTATGGAACAAAAACAATTGATGTAGTAATTCATCCTGATTCTCATTCTTTCAGTGTCAAAAACGATGGCCAATCGATTGGTGGCATGTCCGAACAATATAAAGACGTCCCAGTGGTTGTGCAGGCATTTTCGTATGCAAATACGTCGTCTTCGTATGATCAAACCGCGAGGGAAAAAAGTGGTTCCGTAGCGAAAAATGGAATCGGGGCAAAAGTGACCAATTTATTCTCGAGAAAATTCGAAGTTGAAACAATATATAAAGGTAAAAAGAACCACGTGGTGTGGGAGTTTGAAAACGAAGACACGTTTGTTGATTTGCGTGAGCGCTACGTTGTGAAAGGAGTGGATGTTGATACTGATGCCACGAATCCGAAAGATTCTACGAAAGATTCTACGAAAGTATCCGCAACGGTTCGTACCGACTATTTTACCAAAGAGCATTGTTGGGGCAAGCGAGAAGCGATGGAGAAGGCATGCGATCAGATCCCATTAGGAACGTACCACATGATGCGTCGCAACGTATACTATGCAAAAATGCTGTTTCCAAAGTTACGAATTACGTTGAACGGCAAACAATTGACACCCATTGTTCCCGAACAAGTAATGGCGCCATTGTTGACGGATTCTACTACGGTAAACTACTCCAAACCACAATTAAACCTACTTATTGGAACATTGAAGGAAGACTATGGGTCGAAGGTGCGCCAATCGTTCATGAATGGAGCGTACACGCATGATGGTGGCAAGCACGTGTCTGACGTTGAGTATCGAATCGTACAACTTGTAAAAAAAAACCATAAACTGGACGACCATACGTACAAACAAAATGATTTCAGGTCTTTTCTCAACCGATTGTTTCTATATGTTTGCGTGTACGAAGGTGAGAGAATAACATGGGGAGGGTATTTGAAGCGAAACGTACAGAATTTTAGATGCGAGGCATTCCACGATGCGTTGGATGCGTTGGGTAAAAACAAATCGTTTGCTGCCTTTGTAAAATCGGAGTTTGTGACAACCAGTGTGAAGCAAATCGTGAACCGAAAAAAGAAAAATGCCAATAAAAAAGTCAACAGGGACAATAGAACGTATTCAACTTGCGACATTCCTAAATTGGTGGACGCCGTCGATGCCAATAATTACGATTGGGAGAATAAAGACGAACTTCCACTGGCGTTGATCGTGGCAGAAGGGGACGCCGCAGCGCAATTGATTGGTCAAATCGTTAGCGGTTTGCGCGAAACCAACAACTCCAAATGGCATCCAAGTCGAATCGGGTACATGCCGTTAAAAGGGAAGCCCAACAACGTCGTGATGATGGCCGAAAAGTTCAATAAGAAGCAGCAAAAGACCAACAGCGTTGAGGTGATGGATTTTCGAGCCTTCAATATCGTGGTAAAGGCGTTGGGATTGACCAGAGGGTGCAACTCCGTGAAAGAATTGAAGCGGAAGTTGCGGTACAGTTGCTTGATCGTGTGTACCGACCAAGACGTGGATGGGTTTCACATCAAAGGCCTCATTTCGACACTGTTTTACGCTGGGGATCCTTTGTGGAAAGAATTGTTGAAAGAGGGGTTCGTGAAAGTGTTGAAAACGCCACTCGTGAAGATAACGACCACCGATGGAACGGTGGTGCCGTGCTACAACACCGTGGAGGAAGCGCAGCAAATGGAGCAATTGGACGTGCAAAGCGCAAAGTACTACAAAGGGTTGGGAAGCCATTCGGAAGCGGAGGCTGAATGGATAGCAACTAAGTTCGACGACTTGATCTACGACATCTGCACGACAGACGAGGATTTGGTGTATTTGCAGCACGCGTTTAGCGACACCAGAGACCACAAACAAGCGAGAAAATCACAAGCGACGCGCCAAGAAGGTGAGATGCAAGATGCCTCGTTTAAAACGTACTTCGAAGGGGAATTCACGCTGTACATGCACGATGCGAATCTCCGGGCCTTGCCCCATTACGCGGACGGGTTCAAAGTGACGGTGCGAAAACTGATGTTCTACCTGCTGAAGAACAACATTGCATTGCCGAAAGTCGTGGCCCAGTTGTGTGGCTCTATCTCCAAAGAGATGCATTACCATCATGGCGACACCTCCATAGCCGATACGTTGATACGTTGCGCTCAAGATATAGTGGGTGCAGGGGGAAATTTACCACTGTGCGAGGCGCACGGGCAGTTTGGAACGCGCCATATTTCCGGAACCAAACATGGCGCGGCGTCAGCGAGGTACCCCTCCACCAAATTGCAAAACTGGGTCAAATATATGTTCCCAAATGCCGATTTTCCCGTGTACGAGTATCACATGGACGAAGGGGAGCAAGTGGAGCCAATCCACATGAGTTCTATCGTGTGCTTGCTGCTCATCAATGGCGCCACTGGCGTGGGCAGCGGATTTCAAACGACTATTTTGCCACACGACCCTCGCGACATTATCGATGTTTCGAAGCAAATTATTACGGCAGGTAAGGTGGAGGACACCGTTGCGGACAACTTGTTCCCTTATTACAAAGGTTTCAAAGGCCAAATTCTTCCATTGGGTGACCAAAAGTACGTTTCGAAAGGAAAGTTTACGCTGTACTTTGGTAATGATGCGGGCTTTGATGATGATGGATTCGAATTCAACGGTTGCGTCGTACTCGTAATCGACGACGTGCCGGTCGGTACATGGACCGATGCCTACAAAGAAACCGTGCTGGATCCACTGACAAATCGAGTCGATAATAAAAAAGGCAACAAAGACACCAACTTGAGTTTCTTAATCGACACCTACAAAGACGAGCGCACGCCTCGAACGATCAAATGGACCATTACTATGAACTACAAGAACGAGGACGACCAATCACGCACGTTTTTCCCGAAGGTAGACGATATCACGTCCGAATCGCCACATGAAGAGCAACATCCACACATGTACCGCGAAATATGCAAACTATTTCGATTGGAAACTTTGTTGTCGCAAAGAATCGTAGTCATCGACGAGAACGACCGACCATGCCGCAGCACATATACAGACGTGTTGCACAAATGGTACGGCACACGGAAAAGCATGTACGAGAAGCGCAAAGCGCACGTGTTGGTCGAAAAAGCAAACGAAATAGCACGGTTGGGGGAAAAAGTACGGTTCATCGAACTAGCCACTGACGGCACGTTGCCGATATTGGACTTTCAACAAACCAGAGACCAGAAGGTGGAAGCGTGTTCTTCCCACGGGTTTTCACAGGCGCACACGGAGACGTTCATGCAAATGAGCGTAGGGACGTTCTCCTCCGATAAAATCGAGGCGTTGAAGGCTGCATTGGAGAACAAACGAGTGGATCGCGACGCGTACGAAAAGAAAGGTGTGAACGAAATTTGGTTGGGTGAGATCGAAGCGTTGGAGTCGGAATTGGAAACCATGGGGTGGGGAAGGCCACAATTTACTATGATGGATATGCACGCAACTGAATGCTTTCCTCGACACGACGGTGCCAGCATGAAAAAGAGCATCGTGGCCAATAAAAAAGCAAACAACAACAACAAGTCTAGAAAAAGGAAAAGCAACAGTCATGCAAACATCTGCGACCAATGCGGCCGAGATTGCAGTACGCACAATATATTGGTATGTTACGATCCGCGTATGAAACCATACACAGCGGCGCTGAAAAAAGGGCAATCGTTGGAAACCGTGCGTCAAGACATGGAGAACGATTCCCAGATAGTCCCAATCATGATTGAAGGGTTTTTCGGGGTGACTGCAAAAAAACAAAAACAATAACATATTATTATACTTTTTATTTCTTTTTTTATTTTTATTTACAACGTCAGCAACATCGGGCAATCCTCGGTCGCATACTCTCTTACGTCCATATCTTCTTGAATAACCTGGTGATATATGGTTCGTCTCTTCTTCCTAATATCCGCTTGGAACCGTCGAATGTCGTCCATCCGCCCCTCCTGTATCAACTTCAACAAAAACACCTTCGCCGCCTTTCGATTTAGTCCAACTTCGACTGCTTTTCCTTGTTGAAATTCTTTCCATCCAAACTTGGACCGAACAGTCTTTTTTTTACCCATTGGTCCATGCTTGCCCCGCCACCATCGCTGTATTATACGTATGGCTTGGGATTTTAACAATAAGCGCTTCTTCTTCTTTGCCCCTTTCTTCTTTTGAAAAGCCTGCTCACCTTGTATGTAATATTCGCAATTCCGGAACCGTTCTCGAATAAAGATAAAATCATCTTTGCGTGACGGTGTGTAGACGTACACATGACCCTGCTTTACCCATTTTCGTTGATGATCTATCAAGGTACTGCTGAACTCGTTCACGTCCCCGTTTGGCATCGACACCTTGTAAAATTGACTGCGCGGGCTATAACTCAGTATTTTTGCCAGCGTGTACTGGCTATCTTTTTCTTGCTGATCTAACCCTTGTTTTAACACTTGCAACAAGGTTTCTCCCTCTGGACTAACCACATTCGCCTTGGCACCGCAGCAAATCATGAATTTCAACATGCGTTCGCTCCCGCTGTAGCACGCCCGATGCAACGGCGTGTACCCTTTTCGGCCGTACGGCGTGTTCACGATGGTGGTTCGCACCTCGTCGCTGCGAATCAGGTCCAGCAGCATCTGGCAGCATTTGAATTTGTCGTGCCCGCAGCACTGGTGGACCCCGTACACCAGCATGCTGGCGGTGAACGGCTTTTTGCTGCGCACCACCTGCGTGATTTTCTTCCACGACGCCCGGAACGACGCCGACGAGATGAAGTCGTTGACCAGTTCCTTCGCAAACTTCGGCAGGTACTGGTTGGGATCCAAATACGCTTTTTGGGAGGGAGGAGCCACCTTCTGGCCGCGTTTCCACATGGTGTGCCTTTTCTATAACAGCCGCAAAAAAAAATTTCGCCGCCTTTGACGCACTTATGCAGACTGCTGCTGCTGCTTTGCGCGCCACTTCCCCATCTTCGCTTTCCATTTCTCCATCTCTTTGTTCGCCGCTTTCTTGTAAGGCGCTTGCTCAGCCTCGCTTAAATCCCTCCACGCTGCTCCTAGCAACTTGGCGTATTCCGTAATTTTTAACCCTGGATTCTCGTTTTTAATATCCTCCCGCACCTCGCCGCAAAAGCGGAAATAGGACCCCCACGGACGCTTCGGCGGCGCATGCTTCACTTTCTCTTTGTCGTACTTGGCTTTTTCTTTGTCGTACTTCTTCTTCAATTTCTTCGCTTCTTTGACAAACGGACTCTTTGCCTTGTCACTAGATCCACGCCAACGTTTTCCCAACTCTTTCGAGATCTCCGTCACCTTCATGTCCGGGTGCTTGCTTTTGATCGCACCTCGATTCGCGCCGGAGAACAGCAAAAATGCCGTCATCGGCTTCTTCGGGCGGTTCGGGTCTCTTGCTTTCTTTTTCTTGGTTTTTGGCATACTTTTTTTTTTCGGTAGGTTTTTTGGTTTTATTGACAATAGCGATTTTTTTATTGTATCGTATGAACGTACATTCCGGCCATCAGCCCAATCAACGCATCGATCAACAGCCATCGGTAAGCATGGACCGGCGCGGAAACCGTGGAAACCGCGTACCCAAGGTACATTGCGGCATGCACCCATCTCAAATGGTGCCACCACACGTTGCCGCCGAAAAATCCGTGCGGCTTGAACCAACCGTACACGGATCCCAACACCCACGTGCTTGCGACGGCCAACGCCATCAGGCCGAAGATTGGGTTCGGGACGACGTAGGCAAGCCATGCCATGAGCAATCGGATCGGAATGCATGCGAGCAAAAACAGCCAGAATCGCATGTTTTTTTTTTCAGGGGGGTAGGAAAAAAACCATGAACCAATTTCTTGTCATCTGCATCTTGTTGGTATTGTTGCATGTTGGGATGCCGACCACCGTCGGGTTGCAAGAGCGAAAACCGATGGCAGAGATTACCCCCCAATCGATTGCTTCGCTTGGCCCTAAGATGGAACCGCGTTCCGTTCGAACAGAAGTGGGACAACCTTGCGATGCCTCCGATCCTAGAGCACCGCCGTGTCCAGACGGCCAAACATGCGACCCAAACACCTCCACATGTCAGCGGTAGACCACCATGTACGCGACTTCGCTGCTTTTTACCGCGTGCCGCTCTTCCAAATCCATCAACTGGGAATCGGAGATGTAGTGCCACTGGTCGCCGTGGCACACGCACGCCGTGTAATGCCCGGAGTGCAGGCTCCCGGAGTGGTTCACGGTGCCAGCCATCGTTTTCCCGAACAAGTGCAGCGGGGTCTGCATCCGCTTCTTGATCTTGTTTCCTTGTTTGTCGAATCGCTTCCAATGCACGATGAAATACGTCGGCAGTTTCGAAATCGAAATCGTCTTCATGGCCGCCTGCTTGATATGGTCGTTGCACGTGTCGCACGTGGACACCACCCGTTCCGGGGTTTGGAAAAAGTGCTCCATCGCGGTGCCCATCGAATCCCCCACCATCGGCAGGGACACCGTCACGAACGGCTCGGTGTGGGTGTTGGTATGCCCGCAATCCTCGAAGGTCACCTTCACCTCCATCTCCCCTTCGAACAATTTGTCTTTGCAGACGTCCAGCAGCGCCAGCAGCCATTCGTGGGAGTCGTGCTGGGCAAAGTTCCGGAACTGCGGGTACTCCTTCGCCACCCACTTCCGCGGCATCTTCGGGTCCAGTTGCTTCACGAAATAGTGAAACCGGGTGTTGTTGACGAATTGCGGGCAAGCCATCAGCAGTTGCAACGCGCCGTTCATGTAGCACGTGTTGCCTAGATTGACAAGGCCTTTGGGCAGCGTCGGTCGAAACGTCTGCAACGCGCTCTGGACCTGCTGCTTCGTGGCTCCCATTTTGATGGCTTTTTCAATCTCTATGCGCTCCTTGTTAGTCGGCGCTCGCTTCATATGGTCTTCAAACGTTTGTAAGGCCCAGCCCTGCATCTTGTTTTTTTTACGAGGTGGGAAAAAAACCGAGTCAAATGAGCATACAATTTATCCCAAGGCTTCGATCACGAGGGATTGGAACACCGACCGGTGCTTTTGTTCCCACCAGTCTCCGTGCAACTTCTGATATATGGTCAGGTCCAGCGGCCGCAACTCGTTCTCGTGGCTGACGACGCCATAATCCCCGCCGAATTCGCGGATGGACACCAAATACCAAGGGGTATCATCGTTGAACAAGTACATGCCTTCGAGGAAATCCAAGTGCTGGACGACCACGACCGGGTGCTGCGAGCGATTGCAGCGCAAAAAGGTACCGATCGCATACATTTGTTTCATTCGGAAAAAAAATTGCCCGGTGATGCCCGCAGTTAGTTTAATTACCAGTTTTCGACTCGTCGTCGCCCACCTCAAACCAACATTGTTGATGTCTGCCGCAGAATTTTGAATTTGGTTTTCGGGCAGCGGTGCATCGAGTTCCTGCCTTTGGTCCAGTTTTGTACAAGCACAAGCACTGTAATCGTGGGAGTGTCTTCTTTTTTGGTACGTTATTGTTGTTGTCTTCTAGTCTTAAGGCGTTTTTGGTTCCTAATCGCCGGCGGTTGTTGACTCCCCGCGTCATTGCGGATTTTTGTCCTTTGGAGAAACAACCTTTCATTGCTCCGAACCCAGCCTTTACCGCCGATATAGCCCATGGGAAAAACATGACGAGTGTCATGGTTAATAAACCCATGAACATGGAAAATACCGGATCTTTGACATTTTGTTGGTATTTGATGCCATACTGCGTGATGGCTCCTACTGCTGGTCCTATCACTGTACTATATTTTGATTTTGGTCGTAATGGAAGTTGAAAAGCGTAAATGGAGATCAATTCGCTTAAAGCCCATATCCCAAGCACTATTGAAGCCAAAAATTCTATTTTAAATATGGGTGCTTCAAACATCATGGCTTGTTCGGCAAATGTTCTGGTCAACTCTTTTCCGATTAAATTACCTGTTAGAAATGAAGCCGAAACTGTAAATGCCTTTAAAATACCTACAAAAAGACCAGTTGCAGGATTTAACCAAGCGACTGTAGCCACCACAAACGATAATCCACTTACGTATCCCCAAAATTCGGAATATGTTTTATTCAACGATGCCAATTGTTGATCCATCGCACTCCAATAGTTTGTTAAGGAATACCCAAAAACAAAACAATAGGTACATATGCTTAAAAGCAACGCAATCATTACACCTGATTGTATGAATTTTTGTTTCACCTCAATCTGATTTACCCATTTTGATTTGCACTTACCTTTTTTCATGATAACCTTTTCACCGTGTTTGTTTGTGTATGATTGCCCTTTTCCAACCCACCGGCAATCCCCTTCTCCTTCATTAAATCGTTTATCACATTCTTTTTTCAATAAGTCTTCACAGTCTGTAGCACCACCTTGTAATTTTACTTCGTTGATTAATTCCTCAAATGCAGAGGTGGACGATCCTCCGCCTTGCAACATTTCAACTTCTGCTTGGATCCTGTCGATTTTGCTCTCCACCAGTTGCACCGTCTTCAAAAACTCTTCTTTGTCCATGGCAAACAATATGGCAAACCCCTCGTCCTTCGCTAACTCCTTCGCCTTGCTCTCCAAATCGGTAGCCGTCAACACACTCTTTTGGACCTGAAAGAGCCGCGACAAGGACCGCATCAACATCGGCTTGTCGATGGCCTCGTACCGATCGGCGAGTTGCTCCGCAAACTTTGTCATGAAGGCGTGGCCCTTCACCATTTTCAGCCCCATGTTCACCATCGTCATCCCGGCTGCCACCTCGTTTGCCTCTAAGTTTTTGAAATCCGTGGTGGGCGCCGCTACTTTCGGCATGGATTCGTTGTACATCCGCTTCCATGCTTGTTTGGCATCGACGTTGGGAGTTTGCCCGCGGACGCAGCCTTCGAAAGTGTTCTTGAATTGCTGGTAGGATTCCCGGTACAAGACCGCCTCTTGGCCAGTTTCTCGTTCGACAACTTTGATAGCCTGTTTCCACGGAGACCCAAAGGATTTCAACGTCAAACTCATTTTTTATTATAGTTATCGAAAAAAAGTAAATATTTTATTATACTCTTTGCACCACAATGTTGTCACCTAATTTCAAGGAGACGCCCCACTTTTGGTTTGTTCTTGTAAACCATGCATGCACTTTGATTTCACATTTTAAAAACACGCCTGTCGCAACCGGAACCTGTTGTGCGTTCCAGACGGTGGGACGAGGACCAGCATCGAGTCTTCGTGTAAATCGAAGGTTGGGTTGATCGTCGAACATTACATTATTCATTGCTTTTTTGTAAAACATGTCCGGTCCCATGTCGATGTGGCTGCTATTTGCCAACAATTGTGCCAGTGCTTCTTTGCTTCTTTTCGCTATCCATTCTCGAAACGGATTCGTATGTTCTACCGCGATGATGTATTTATAATATGAGTGTTCGCTTGGTAGGCCTTCTAAATCGATGTAGGCCGTCTTCAAAAACGGGGTAAAAAAAGAGGACGACATCACCGAATGGGTTCCAACGCAAGTCACGGTTGGATGCCACGTCAGTTGGACTTCTTCCCATGTAGGGATTTTGTTTTGTTTATCAAATATATTTTGTTTGTCCACGACCGATAATTTTTCAAACGCTCGTTGCACATGTAAATACTCCATCTTGATTCCAATATATTTTATTTAGCACCCATGTTTGATGTGTACAGTGTTCCAAAAAAAGTATATTTTGATCATGCGACCGGTATACCGCTTTTTATTGCCAGCCTTTCGCCTTCAATTTCGGGCATTTTCGATGAATAAATTTCAAGGCACGTTTTTGCTTTTTCAGCGCATCTCCCAGCACGTTCGCGTTCCCCCCGCCATTCTCGGCGGCGATCTTCAAATACGCGATGGCTTCCGAAATATGCATCAACGAGATCAACACGTTCTTATCCTGGTCCGAAACCGCCATCATGTTCTTCCCTTCTTCCGTGAAACTCATTTTGCTCTCCATGACCCCGGTCATTTTCGACAAGAGACTCAATCCGACGACGCCGCCGACAACACTAAACCATATCGTACGCTCCATCTTTTTTGTTATGGGTTTAGATTTTTTTTGGTCGTTGGAAAAAACTTACAAAAAAGACATTGTCGTTGGTTTGGT
>CESQ01007960.1_pt1 | contig 11529 bp, 12 predicted proteins | sample 361401 | NCBI WGS metagenome assembly CESQ01 (sample SAMEA2622119, study PRJEB7988) | marine metagenome | isolation source: saline water (ENVO:00002010), including | reverse complement strand
GCATACTTAGCAGCATCAAAGAAATCTGGTGTTAGGAATGATCTACCTTTACCAGCCCAACTCATAGCATTGCTAGGTTTAAATCCACCTGAGAATATACCACTTGCTCTAGCATTACTGGTTCCATGATATAAGTTCTGTAGATTAGAAGCACCACTTAGACCTGGACCTCCAATACCATAGTCATCACCACCGCCACCACCTCTAAACAGTCCAAATATATCCCACCATGCACGTCTGTTCTCACTCTGCTCTTTCTTGTATATCTCCGTATTCCTACGTTCAGTCTGTTGTGACTTACTCTCTAATAAATTATTAACTTTATTACTAATGGTATCTTTAATACTAAATGCTTGAGCAACAGGACTGACAACAGCACCAACGGTTCCTTTCATGTCACTAAATCCTGGCATCGATCTGACAGCATTACCAGTAGCTTGCATTATACCCAAAGAAGCAACCTCAAACGGTAACTTCATAGCCTTCATTAAATCTTCACCAGCAACGTTAGTGTCAGTCTTAGGAAGATTCAATACACTAGGTGTTCCTGTATGCTCTGTTGGTCTATTAGCAAAGAAGTTGAATGATGAAGATGTTGGTGGATTTTCTGGTACTGGAAGAGATTTCGCAGTTAAACCACCAGTACCTGCCTCATATTGTGGTACACTACGAACCTTTCCATCAACAGCACTTGGTTCACCCTGTGTGTAATTATTATCTAATGGAACAATCAGTTCATCACCATGTAATCTAGCCAAATATCCACTATCAGGACCACTTGCTATACCACCATGTTCGAAGTCTTGTATATCATCCTCATCATTATCAACATCAAGCATATTCTCCAATTCATTTTCACGTCTGACTGGTTCAGTCTTTTCTCCGATCTCAACATACCTTTCAGTACCAGAGAAATCATCCTCTTTCTTTAATTCTTTAACAGCAGCATCAGTTTCTGCTTGATCTATCTGATCTTTAGCAAGTTGCAATTGCTGATTTAACAGTCCAGCAATAGCATCTAACTTATCACCTATAGTATCATTACTATACTTCAATCCCTCAGCAAGAGCCATATTACTCTGCTGTGCAGCAGCAATATCAGATTCTATAGTAGATTGCTTTTCATTGATTGAAGATACTGTCCTGTTTAAAGATTCTGCAATAGCAGCAAAGAATACACCAAGTTTTTGATCCTTAACCTCTACAGGTTTCTTCTTCTCTGAAACAGTACTTTCATACCTCTTAGTACCAGATGATAGTAATGGTGTCTCTGGTTGTACTTGATGCTTTCTATCAGTTCCCTGTGCAATGTAAGGAAATGGATTCCCTACCATCTTTTCCTTTATAGAAGCAAATGTTGGTTCTGGATTTATACCACTTGTAAATGGTGTGAACTGTCCTTTTAAATTCTTAGCAAAATAATCTGGATATTTGTTACCAAAACTACGACTCCTTGCCCATCTAGGAGTCATCTTATATTTCAATGCTTGAGCAGTAAATTCACCAGGACGGAGCATCAAATCCTCTGGTTTCATTCCAGAAATCTCTCCACCTCTCAAAGCACGAGCTTTCTCAACCTTACCCATACTAGCAGCATCTATTATCTGCCCTAATATAGATGTAGTTAAATCTCCACTAACTGTGCTACTGTACCTTGCCATATTATCCTGCTAGTTTTGCCATCCTAAACAAATTCATATCTAATCCACCAGAAATGTTAACATATTTCCTTTCATTGTTTGTCTGGTTCACTATAGTATTATTTAACACAACAATCTGAATTCTATTCGCAGCTTCAGTCTCTAATTCATCCAAAAGCATGCTATTATTCTGCAATTCTAGATTTCTTTTGTGTAAATGATCAGGAATACCCCACGTTTTCTGTTTGTCTAGTAAGAAAGGATCACTTAAATCATTGAATCTTTCAGAATCAAGAGTACCGTGTTCTTGAAAATATTCTGGACCAACTTCATCTTGAGTTATACCAGTGAATCCATTATCAATCAATATTTGTCTTACATATTCAGCAAACGCTTCTTCACCTTCTTTAGTATTATCCCACTGCTTCCATGAATTATCACCCATCATTTGTTTAGCCAATATCTTCCATCCAGGTTCATTCCTCCAATTAGTATGAGGACCAAACTGAACATCAAGTGCTCTGTCTTCATAATGTAATGATCCTTCTGTATGATCACCAGGTTCACCACCAGGATCAACTATAAGTCCATGTTTTCTTAGGATTGCCATTGCACGATCCCTTTCTTCTGTGGAAGAAAATCCATAGTGTTCATGCTCCACGTCATCATCATGTAAATATGGTTCCCAATTTGGATGAGACTGATCACCAGTATAATATTCAACAATACTATTCGTTGAACTAGGAACTACTTCCTCAACTGGTGTAATTGCTAATTTTTGTAGAAGATTATTAGGTTTTAATCCATTAGAAGATAAAACTAAATTGATTATTTTATCTGCATTAGAATAACGTGCAGCACTACCAGGCTCAAAGAAATCAACACTGGTATGCCATCCTGACATGTTACCAGCATTATTTGGTTGTAGTTCTGGAACTCCAGGCGTACTTACACTCACAAACCCAACCTTACCAAGAATAGCACCACCAGTCACACGATCTCCTGGTTTAACATAAATTCCTTTATTAGGGAAGTGTGCATATAAAGCATCAAATTGTCTGCCATTACTAGGATCAGTACTTCTGACTACTACTACGTTACCATAATTTTTGCCATATAATAATCCTGTTTCTATAACTGTACCATCAAATAAATTGTAATTATTTCTATAATCACCAAAACTAAAATCAACACCTGGTTCCCCAGACAAATCTCTACCTTGTTGACCATGAAATTGTATAGTGGTATCTCCTGATTGTGCTAAAAGAGGACTATTTGATGATATAGCACTATTACCACCATTACCAAGATTAAGATGTCTTCTAGGATCAATTAACCAACGACTATCTTGCGTTTCTTGGTTTTCTAAAGCAGTAGCAGCCTGCTCCTTTCTAGGATCATCAGTAGCAGTTTCAGCTTCTTTCTTAAACTTACTGATATCACTTTGCACATCAAATATACTTTGTGTATCACTTCTAGATTTTACTGGACCAGTCTTTATACCAGTGCTATAATTTACTCTCTTTACAGTAAAAGGTAGACCTGCAATTGAATTAGCAACATCCCTACTGACAGCAAGATCTTGTGCCATTTTAGCACTAGCAGATACTATACTATCACCAATATTTTTGATGTGGTCTGTAGTCATGCCAGTTCCAGGATCCACACCAAGAATTCTCTCTGTACCGTGTAATTCTTTAACTCCTGGTTTAGTCAACATAGGAGTACCAGACTCAAATTCTGGAGCTTGCCAACCTGATTCTCCTGGTGGAGGTGGTAACCCAAGTGGGTTAAATCCAAGATCCCTAGCAATATCAATAGCAGTAACACCCCATCCTAAAAATGGTACTGCACTAAGAAGTGACAATCCAGCACCAGTCATATCACCCCGTGATGCTCTGTATGCTGCTTCACCTAATGCTATTACTGTACCTACACCTGGTACTAGTTTACCAGTTTTTGCTACCGCTTTAGTAGCACTCTTAGTAGCTAATTGTTTAGTTGCTTTCTTCCCAGTACTACTAGCAAGTTTTTTATTGATTTTATTTGCTCTAAAAATTTCATCGCCAGGTACCTGACCTGCTTCCAAACTGGTTTTAAATGCTTCAGCTGCTTTAGGGTTCTTAGTAATGTTTAGAACATCTCTCTGTGCTTTTGCTGCTGCCTTTCTTTGAAACTTTTCTGTACTAGCAGCAATTGATTCATCAACACCCAAATTTGGATCTCTTAAAACATTTAATAATGCGTCTTGACCTGCTAACTGTTTTCCCTTTGCATCTAATTTTATTCCAGCAGCTACTTTTTTTAAGTTAGTTCTACCAAGACCAGTTTCTAAGAACCTCACGACATTTGGATCTACAAATGACTCAGCTAATCCTGAAAACGCTTTAGATGGGTTTTTGACTAACTGTTTTGTAAACTTCTTTCCTCGAAATACTTCATTAATAACAGTAGATACTCTAGTATGTTTAAAAGCAGTTTTCGAAGATCTAGTCAGAACACTAGTAAGACCAACATTAGCAGCTTTAGGTGGTAAAACTTTTAAACCTAACTTTTCAGCTATCTTATTCCATAACTTTTTACCTACAATATCAGATATTGCACCAAAAATCATCGATCCACCACGACCAGTATCAAGACCTGTAAACCTTTTAGTCGTTGATAAATCCCTTTTCCTTTCTAACTCAGTCTCTGATCTAGCTACTTCTGATCTATCTTTTAAAGACTGTTGAAAGTCAAATTGATCACTGTATAACTGTAATATTTTATCAAGTTTACCTGATATAAGTTCATTGTGATCAATCATTAGATTGACACTACCTTGATGAACCTTCCTTATATCAGATAAAACATCTACACTCTTAGATACTCTAGCATCTACTTGTGTTAATTTTGAATCTATACCAACACCAAAGACACGAGTGACATAATCCCTTAGTTTTTCATCTTTTACTGGTATGTGATCATCATTTGTTAAAAGATCATCAACAGCACGATCAACGTCTCTATTAGACTTTTTTACTTCTTCGTCCTTCTTATCTGTTCTAGGGAAATTTGCTGCAAATCTACGTGCTTTATTAGAAGCTCTATCAGTTTGTGTAGCAGATTGATTCGGATTAAGAACACCTATTGTTCTAGAAAATAAGTCACCACCAAATTCACTTAATAATGCTTTACCGAATAAATTACCACTATTAGCAACATTCAGACCAGATTGTCTATCTTTCTCTTGTGCCTGTGCCTCATCTCTTGCCATACCAGCAGCACTAGCAATCTTACCCCCGATAAAGGAGGTCGTATCACCACTAACTGTTGATTGGTATCTAGCCATTCTGTGCTTGCTGTTGCTTTTGTTTGACTTCTTCGAGATATTGCATTAAAAACGCTACATAAACTTCACGTTCCCAAGGCATCCAATTTTCTACTTCTGTCAAACTGTATTTATGGTACTGCATCAGAGCAAAATTCATTCTATAGTACCCTTCCAAACTATTGTGGAAGAGTGCTATGCGAAAAAACTCTGTAGACCCTCAATTGTATATTCCGAATCCACTCCAGTATTAGGGTTTACCACTGTAAAGGTATGACTCAATTTAGGTGAAGTTTGATAGAATTGTTGAATTGACTCAAATTGTTTAGTAGTCAAACCATCTACAAATGTGCGGAATTCCTTCAATGTAGTGGTAGTTGAATCATATACCTCTTCACCGTCATATATCTGATCTATACTTTCAGCGATTAATTCAAAAACTTCCTCTGCATTCAATTCTTTCTGTAAAAAGTCTAATTCAACGAATCTCTGCATACCTGGATATCTCATCACAATACCCATTTCATCAGTTAACGCAATTTTGGTAGAATGACCCTCTGGCTTAAAAACCTTAATATCATCAATATTGATACGTGCTTCTGCTTTTGTCTCATTATCATCAAGACACGTTACAGTCAAAGTGATGGTTTCTCCAATAGAAGCAGCACGAATCCTCAAAAACAGATATTCCAAATCAAACAAAGGTAGCGAATCTACCTTAATTCTCGAAATAACGCAATTTTTGATTAAATCTTTAACAGCAGATGTAATCTGTTTTTCGTCTTCTGACTCTAAAGCCAATAAAAGTACTTTTTCCTCTTTTACCAAAAATGGTCGATATTTTACTGTTTTGCCATTTGAAGGTAATTCTAATTCATAGGTGGGATACCCAAGTTTCGGTAATGCCATAAAAACTAATTCAAGTCGTATATTTATATATGCGACTTTTTTAACGAAAAATGTGCGGAGATTTTTTTCCCGATTTCATGGAATCGAAAATTTTAATTTGATGGTATATATCAGTCGTTAAAAACCTGTGTCTCTGCTCCTGTGAGTCCACCCATTCCATTACTATAAATCAGTGAGTGTCTAACATAATGAAAATTAACATTCACTCTAGTGATTTGAGATGATCCATATGACAAGGGAACAGCATCAATAGCATAAGGATAAGAACCTTCGAGCATATATGTGATTGATGGTACATCTGTTGCTCTTTGTTCAACCTTTGTGATATATGTGGTAGCAGTATAATTTGCTGGATAATTTAATCTATTTGTTCTGAATCTATTAGGTGTTCCAGTACCATGCATCTCTTCAACTGTTGCCTTATCCTTTATAACATGTTGATTATTAGCACCAAATATTTCATCATACCAAACTTGAAAATACTTTAACTGCGTTAACTGTGCATCACATAGGAATCCTAGAGACACATCAGTAAACAATCTAGTGTGTGGATACTGAAACGGACCTTCACCAAGATACCTACCTGACATCTGTGCAGTAGCAGCTTGTACGTTAGGTAACTGTGCTTCATCACACATCATTGTGATCGCATCATTAGTGCCACCTGCTCTAGCAAATTTAATTCGATACGAAGTAGTAAGGGACATTCCCCCTGCTGCTCCCATCTTTGCCATTACTTTCGAAATATTCACACTAAATAAAAACGTGAGATCTATATTATATATGGCTAAAACTGGATTGTATAAACCTAAGAACCCTAAAAAGTACAAAGGTAATCCCACTACAATCGTTTACCGATCATCATGGGAACTACATTTTATGAAATTTTGTGATAGAACTACCTCTATAATAGAATGGGGTAGCGAAGAGGTCATCATACCATACCGTTCACCTCTAGATGGTAAACCACATAGGTACTATCCTGACTTTTATATTAAAGTAAAGAAGAAAAACGGAACGTATGGTAAGTACATCATAGAAATAAAACCAAAGAAACAAACAAAACCCCCTTATGGTAAAGATAAAAGAACATCTACCTACAAGAGAGCTGCTCTAACATTTGCAAAGAACCGTGCTAAATGGGATGCTGCTGAAGACTGGTGTGAAGATAGGCAGATGGGTTTTCTAATATTAACTGAAGATAACCTAGGAGTGTAGGAGTATGAACAATGGCACAAGGATTTGGAGACATACAGCGATCTGCTGTAAAAAACGATAGTGGATATGAAACTATATTTGAAAAAATAACCGCATTAACTGGTGGTGAAAAGAAAACGTACACATGGTATAAAAATGCTGTGCGTAAAGAAGTAAATAGATTCAAGGAAGACTCGAATAAATTTGTTCGAGATGAAAGATATGATTCTCTTGACTCTGAAGATGAACAAGATGGAAATGTATTGAGAAGGTACGCAGTGCAAGGTCACATGTTCCTCTTCGAATACAAGGCACAGTCTAAATATCTACCATATTGGGACAAATTTCCGCTTGTTTATGTGATTAAATCAGATCCAAAAGAATTCTTTGGGGCTAACCTACACTATATAACACCTAAGAAAAGGATACTTGCTATAAGAGACTTACAGAGAGGTAGAATCAACTTACCTAAGGCTTGCTTCCATAAATATCTTAAGTCTAATATAGATGGTCTATTATTAGATCTTCATGCAGAAGAATGGGATACAGCAATCCTACTTCCAATAGAAGATTTTGTTATTACTCGGAAAGCATCTGAATTTAATTTCAGAAAGGAAGAGGTGTGGAATGAAACTAATGAAAACTTCTACGATAAAATCAAAGCACGTAGAGTTGTGAGAGGTTATGGAACACAAGAATCAGTAGCAATGGCACAATGAGTAATCGAGTAACAGTTGAATCAATACCAAATACAGCAACAACAATTGTTGCACCTGGATGGGGTGACTCTTGGAAACAAAATGATTTCGCTTCCTCTTCAGAGTATTATTATTTTGATGCAACAACTGATACATTCTATAAGGAATCAAGGGACGCTGGTACTTCTGGTTCTTCCATTGTATATTCCTATGCTACTCAGTCAGAGATAGATAAACTACTAACAACTTTTGAAACAAAGACCAAAATTAAGGAGTTACGTAATGAATGGGTAGCAGAAAATGGTGCGTATCCTGAACGTGGTTTTCAAATACCAGACGAAGAAAATAGTTCTGCGTACCTTAATCTAGAAGCAGTTACAGGTAATCCAATTACAATTAAAGAAAGAGGAGAAGCAAGTGGATCAACAGGTTCATTACGTTATCCTAATGATGATAATATAACCAAAGAAAGTGACTATGTTTTATTTGAATTTGGTGAATATCTACCACCGTTTTATGACTTAAAACAAAGGGCTAATGCTGGTGTCCCTCCTGGTGTGGATGATTCAGCAGTACAAATTGCTACAGGTGGATCTAGATATGCTAGTTACAATGAATCAGCAGTATCTTTCAAACCATTTGAAGATGATGCAAAGTACAGACCAATCATCATGTACATGCCTCAAGATGTATCAACTGAATATAAAACTTCATGGAATGCTAAAGCATTTAGTAACGTTGGTAGAGGTGTAATTGCTGCTGCTAATGGAGACTTCGATAAACTAGGAGATTATAATGTTCCTCAAGGTTTACGAACTGCGTTTGCATCATTGTTTACACAAGGTGTTAACTCTATTCCTGGTATCGGTGGAAATATAAGTTTGGATGATGTTACTGGAGCAACTAGAGGTGTGATATTAAACCCAAACGTTGAAGTTCTATTCGATAGACCAGATCTAAGAGAGTTTGGATTAAAATTTAAGATGACTCCACATGATAAAAAAGAAGCTCAAGTCATCAGAACAATCTGTAACACGTTCAAACGTGCTTCGCTACCAGGTTTTGGTTCTGTTGGTAAAAGAGATTGGGAAAAACAATCCTTAGCAGAAGAACTAGTTGATGCTGGAAGAAGTAATGATGCAGATGATCCTGCTATAGGTGGTGGAAACTTCATAACAATACCACATCAATGTAGAGTTTCATTTATGAAAGGTGGTAACAGACACCCATACCTAACACAATATAAAACATGTGCTATCACAAGAGTACAAGTAAACTATACTCCTGATGGAGCATATGCTACTTACGAAGATGGTTCACCAGTAGCAACAGAACTATCACTAGATTTCTTAGAGACAAAACTTGTCTTCAGAGATGACATTACAAACAGCGGTCCCTCACTCTAATGTTCTTTTCATTACTACCTAGTATAGAATATACTAAATCTCCTATCAGTTATCCATTTTCATCAGCTGACTATACCATTGCGAAGAATTTCTTCAAGAAGTATAAGATAGATGAAAACATATATGACTATGCAATATACTTTGACAAGTATGTCTTGCAAACAGGTGAAAGATTAGATACTATTTCGGATAAAGTTTATGGTAGTGTAAATTATGATTGGGTGATAGCAATAACAAATAACATGGTGAATCCTGGTTATGATTTACCAATGGATGATAATGCTATAAGAATTCATAGCGAAAATAAGTATGGTGACAAAGCATACAGTGGTGTACATCATTACGAAACTATTGAATATAAAGACATCAAAGGTAACGTTTTGATACCTGCTGGTCTAAAAGTAAATTACACATGGTATACTAGTTTCCATGACCTCAACAATGGAACTGGTCCTGTTAGTATACCAGGCACAGCATTGGCAAGGGTGATATATAATTATGATTATGAAGTACAGAAGAACGAAAAATACAGAGAGATATATCTACTCAAACCAGCATTGATCGATGTATTTTTATCAGATTTCAAGAAGACTAACAAGTATCAAGAATCATCTGACTTTATAACGTCAACACTAAAGAAAACTTCAACAGTATGATATTTTGGATTGGATTTTTTGTGATGGTATTTAATGAAGGGTTCGTTATCATGCGACACCAGTCTAAATTCTTTGCACAATTAAGAGACGAACTCATCAAAGATTTTGGTGATGGATGGAAGAAGTTTCATTCAACAATGGATTGGGTCTGGCTTGGTGGAGTTATTCTAGGACTCTTACTAGCAGGTAACCAAAGACTTACAGACATCGTTGCCCTTGTAACATTCTGGGGTTGTGTTCTGTTTTTTGTTTACATACCTAAGTGGGTAGGATAAAAAACTTTTAGGCAAAAAAATACCCCGAAAAATTTTCGGGGTTTTATAGAATTGAAAAATCAATTTTGGTATTCTGGTGGTGGTGTCTGTGGCACAGGTTGTAACGTTACCAAACCTTCGTACACTACTGGTGGTTCTGGTGGTGGACAACAGTCAGCTTCTTTATGTGCATGCTCTAGCAGATGTTCAACCTTTGCATTAAGTTCTTCTAGCAAACCAAGAACATGATCTACACGAGGATCAAGAGGTGCTGGTGGATAGTCTACTGTAAAAGTTTCATCAGCAGTTGATGCATCGAAAGTAACACTACCATTAGCAGAATCATCTGTTGGATATGGTACGTTAACAACACCATCAGGAGTATCAGGTGCAATGTTCTCTGGATACAATCCAGGTTGCTCTGTCACCTCAGTGCCTGGCACTGGTTCATTGTTATACTCAGGTGTAAAGTTTGAATTTGTCATTAGTTTTTTACTTAGAGATTAGTTCAGGTAGTTCATCCCCTCTCTGCTTCTTGGTAGAGTCAGGATATATTCTCTTATCATCTGATTCATATGGTGGTTGAACAGATGTAATGAATGTACTTAGGTCTGGTGGTGCTGTACCACTGATAACAGAATGACCTGTAGCAACTAGTCCAATAGACAGTGTTGTTGCTATCATAGTTGCTTCTGCCAACTGTAATAGTCCTACTAGCATTTCCTTATTTAGATTCTATAATCATATTATACACAAAAAAAGGGGGAAACGTAGCCCCCCTGTGACAGTTTAGTAACTGTCTTCTTTGCTTTCAATGTACTCTTTGTTCTGCCTACAGATACCATGTACATCTATCTCTTGATGTAAGTGAGCAGAGGTGTGAAGACCCTCTATCAATAAGAGAATTGCTAACATCATTACTGGTAACATCCATAGTGGATGTCCAGCAACCTCACCTGCTGTTTTCATCGGCATAAGAGAAAAAGAACTCGTCCATCATTCTGTCAGCATTTTCTTTACCGAAGATGCCTGTCATATATCCTAAGATAGGATCAAGTTTCTTCATGTAAATATCAAAGTCTTTATAGAATGATGTGTCCTCACCAGTTGGTAGTGCTTCATCAATCATACTACGATAAGTTTCAAGGTACTCTCTGAATTCTGGTAGATATTTATCAACCTCATCAAAGGTACAGTACCTAACAAAAATGTTCTCTGAAAAATGGTTGCCCATCTCAAAGAACCTGTAGTCTCTTTCTGCTTTAGGTAAATTAGGTAAAGAAAATAAAAACTTTTCAACTGGATGTTGAAAGTCGAATACAATGATAACTTTTTTCTGATGAAAACCCATGAGATCCATCCCAAAACAGGGAAGATAACTCCCTGTCTTAGGATAGATTACATTGTTATAGATATCACATTTTTTATTGTAGATATCTACACGTCTTGATTTTATAAA
>CESQ01118147.1_pt1 | contig 11538 bp, 11 predicted proteins | sample 361401 | NCBI WGS metagenome assembly CESQ01 (sample SAMEA2622119, study PRJEB7988) | marine metagenome | isolation source: saline water (ENVO:00002010), including | reverse complement strand
GGTTTACTAAATTTATTTAGATGAATAGATTTAGTTTCGGAATTTTCTCCAAATTTATTGTAAAGGGTGAAATTTATTGAATCGTTTGAAAACCAATAGTTATTAATAGGATATTGTTCAACTGGTTTGTTTAAACCAAAAAAATAAGATTTAAGACTTTTATTTTCAAAATTTGGAACAGTCAATACATCTACATTAAAGCCAGGTTTCATAGATTGGATACTAAGGTTCATAGTATTCGCATTAATAGTTTTGTCTGGAATAATGAAAAAAGAAAAAATTGAAACAAAAAAACAGATAAGAATAAAAAATAAAGAGAAATAATATGGGATATTATTAAAATACTTATAACCTACTTTATTGAAAGTAATCACTTTATCAGTTTATCATTATTTGCTACAATAATATTTTTATTTAACATGGACATCATCTCTAAAGCCTTAACACCCTCTTCGATATAGAGGTCTTTTGTTAAATTTCTATGCCACCTGTTTCTACTACTCAAGAGTTCTTTGTTTGATAAAACATATTGCTTTTCAGTCTTGAGAAGCTTGAAACTTAAGTTGTTTTCATAACTATTTAAACTTTCAAACTTTTTATTATTTTTTCTCTGTTTATTTAAAAAACTATTATAAGAGTTAAAGTTTAGAGATATTGATTTATTTAGCTGTTGATCTTTTAACCACTTTGCTCTATCATTTATTAAAGAGTAGTAATCGTCTGAATCTATTCTGTTTTGTGTTTCTAATGAAATTTTATTTAAATATTCTCTGTTGCTCCATTTTTCAAAGTTAGCTGGACCAATTTTGTCCCATTTTAAAGGGTTTTTTTCGTCCTTTTCACCATTAAAAATATACTTATATGAATCAGGAATAATAATATCACTTTTAACACCCTCAAGTTGAACAGATTCACCATTTATTCTGTAAAATTTGTCAGTTGTAATCTTAATTGCTCCCAAGTCATAAGATGAGTTTGATATAAATCTATTTAAATCTATAACATTTTGGACTGTACCTTTTCCAAATGATTTTTCATTACCAATAATTACTGCTCTATTATAATCTTGTAATGCACCTGCAAGTATTTCAGATGCTGAAGCTGACATTTTATTCATAAGAACAACTAGTGGACCATCCCAAACTACTTGAGGATCTTTATCATATAAAACTTGTTTCCTGTTACCAGTTGACTTAACCTGGACTACAGGGCCTTTTTCAATAAATAGACCGGTCATATCTACAACTGTTTGTAATGCTCCACCACCATTATTTCTTAAATCTAAGATAAGACCACTAATTCCATTATTCTTTAACTTAATGATTTCGTTTTTTACATCGTTGGCTGAATTTCTACTCTTTCTATCTGCAAAATCTATGTAAAATTTAGGTAAGCTTATGTAACCATAATTTTTATCACCCTTGTTAATTAAAGTAGATTTTGCATACAATTCCTCAAGTTCTACAATCCCACGTTGAATTAATACGTCTTTTATCTCACCAGATAATTTTTTTACCGTAAGAGTTACATAAGAGTCAGCTGGACCTTTTATTAATTTAATTGCATCATCGAGTTTCATACCAATAATATCAACTGGATCTTGATTTTCTTGAGCAACTTTAAGAATTAAATCACCAACATCAAGTAATTTATCTTTCCATATTGGTCCTCCAACAATTATATCTACAATTTTTACTGTGCCCTCTGTCTTTTGAAGCCTTGCACCAATTCCATGGAATTTTCCAGAAATATTAGTGTCAAACCTTTCTTTATCATCAGGATTAAAATAGACAGTATGTGGATCAAGTTGATTTAGAAAAGCGTTGATGTAATTAGCAAACCAATCATCTCTGTCCATTTCGCTTATATAATCAAAAAAATCATCAGTATTCTTTTTAATAAGAGTCATTGAGTCATCTCTAGTATTATCATCAATATATTTAATAGAATCACCTAGCTTGAGGCTAATAATATCAAGCGTGGAATACTTTAATTGTTTTCTCCATCTGTTTTTTATCTCATTTTTACTTCTAGCAAATGATTTGTTTTCAAAATCTAAATTAATATTTTCGTTAGACGAAAAATCAAAGCTATTACTCATGATTTCTTCGTAATAAGTTTTCACTTCATTAATTCTTTCCCTTGAGGTTTCATAAACTAGATTGAAAAAAGTTAAATCTTGATCCTTGATTTGGTCATCAAGCCTGAACTTATATTTTTCAAATTGTCTGATATCTGATTGTAAAAAAAATCTTTTTTGAGCATCAAGTTGCTCTATGTATGTGTTGTATATTTTCTCAGATATTTTATCATCAATATCTAAAGAACTGTAATGACCTTTCTCAACGACATACTTAACTACCTCAATCAATAATTTTTCTTTGTTAGGGTCAGAAAATTTTTTAGATGAAAACGAAAATCCAAAAAGGATAATTGCTACGAATACTATAATATGTAAAAAATTAAATTTCATCAAGAACCTATAAAAATAATTAATTTTCAATTTAGAATTAGTGTTTTATATAAAAGTATGTTGAATTAATTACTTTTGTCCAATAACTGTACCAAGCATGGCTGATAAACCCTTAATTTTAGTTACTAATGACGATGGCATAACTGCCCCTGGAATAAGAGCATTAATATCAGTAATGAATGAGATTGCGAATGTTATAGTTGTTGCACCTGATAGCCCACAATCAGCAATGGGGCATGCAATCACAATAAATTCAACATTGCAATGCCATAAAATAAAAATTGATGATGGTCCGCAAATTGAATATTCTTGCTCGGGTACACCAGCTGATTGTGTTAAGTTGGGTATTAATGAAGTTCTTGAAAAAAAACCTGATTTGTGTGTGTCTGGGATAAATCATGGCTCAAACTCCTCGATTAATGTAATATATTCAGGAACTATGAGTGCTGCAATTGAAGCTAGTATTGAGGGTGTTCCTGCAATCGGTTTTTCATTACTTGATTACAGCTGGAAAGCAAATTTTGAAGAAGTTAAAAGTATAGTTAAAAAGATAACATTAAAAGCACTATCTGAGGGTATCCCTAAAGGAACTGCTTTAAATGTCAATTTCCCTAATCTTGCCGAAGAAAAAATTAAAGGAATTAAAGTTTGTAAACAAGCAAACGCTTATTGGATTGAAAAATTTGACAAAAGGATTAACCCTCAAGGCAGAGAATATTATTGGCTGACTGGAGAATTTATTAATAATGATAAATCAAGTGAGTCTGATGAATGGGCTCTTAACAATGGTTTTGTATCAGTAGTACCTGTGAAATTCGATTTAACCAACTATGAAGCCATCAAGAATCTAAAATCGTGGAATCTTTAATATGAAATATTATATTATTGCTGGAGAACCGTCAGGTGATATATATGGATCAAGACTTATTAAAGAAATACTAAAACAAAATCCTAATGCAAAAGTAAGATGCTGGGGAGGTGAACTTATGAGCAATTCAGGGGGTGAATTAATAATGCACTACAAAGATCTGGCATTTATGGGTTTTTTTGAGGTAATAAAAAATATTTTTAAAATTTTTAAAAATATGAGCTTTTGCAAGTCAGATATTTTAAATTTTGACCCTGATAAAGTAATTTTTATTGATTACCCTGGCTTTAACCTGAGAGTTGCTAAATGGGCTAAAAAGAAAAAATTTAACACTTATTTTTACATAAGTCCTCAAATTTGGGCTTGGAAAGAAAGTCGTATAAAAAAAATTAAGAGATACATTGATCAAATGTATGTTATACTACCTTTCGAAAAAGAATTCTATAAAAAACATAATCACAATGTTCAATATTTTGGACACCCATTAGTCGATATTATAGATAAATCTATTAAATCATTAAATCAAAAAAACAAAAACAAACCTACAATTGCAATTCTTCCTGGAAGCAGGAAGCAAGAAATTGAACTGATTTTAGATAAGGTTTTAGATATTATAAATGACTTTGATAAATATGAGTTTATAATTGCTGGATTAGATCATATTAATATTAAGACCTATCAAAAAATTATTCAAAGTAAAGACTTAGATATCAAAATAATTTTTAATAAGACATACGAGCTTTTAAAAAAATCTGATGCTGCCATAGTTACAAGTGGCACAGCCACTTTAGAAACAGCGCTAATAGGGACTCCACAATTAGTGTGCTATGTCACAAATAAATTTAATATGTTCATAGCAAGGTTATTTGTGAAAGTAAAATTTATTTCATTGGTTAATTTAATTTTAAATAAAGAAACTGTGAAAGAATTTATTCAATCTGATGTCAATTCAAAAAATATTAAAAATGAATTAAATTTAATTTTATCAGATAAAAAAGAAAAAATAAAAAAGGATTATAAATCTTTACGGGAGCTGCTGTATGGTAATGATATTGAAAAAAAAATAATAGAACATATTAAGAAAAATTAACAAACAATATTTATAATCTTTTTTGGAACAAAAATTATTTTTTTTATGGATGTTCCTGCTAAATATTTATTCGTGAGCTCATGTTCACTAATTAATACTTCAACTTCATTTTTTTGAAGATTGCTGGGTAAACTAATTTTAAAACGAAGTTTTCCGTTAAAAGAAACAGGATACTCAATAACTGACTCCTCCAAAAACTTTTCATCAAATTCTGGATAAGTCTCTTTAGAAATAGATGATTTATTCCCTAGTAAGGACCAAATTTCTTCGCAAATATGAGGAGCAAACGGAGAAAGCAAAACACACAAATTAGATAAGATATCTCTTGAATTACACCCTTTTGATGTTAATTCATTTATACAAATCATAAATGCACTGACTGAGGTATTAAAGGAAAATTTATCAATATCATGAATAACTTTTTTTACTGTTTGATGATATATTTTTAACACCTCCATACTTGGTGGATCATCAGATACATAAAATTTATCATCTTCAAAAAATAAATTCCAAAACTTATTTAAAAAAGAAAAAACTCCTGTTATTCCAGCCGTATTCCATGGTTTAGATTGATCAATTGGGCCAAGAAACATCTCATACATTCTTAAAGTATCAGCCCCATATTTTTTACAAATGTCATCAGGACTAACAACATTATATCTTGATTTAGACATTTTTTCAATTTCTCTCGAGACATAGAATGTTTCATTTTTAATAAAATTAACATCCTTAAATTCTGGGTTGTTATTTTTAAGCTTATCTATATCTAATCTGTTTTTTTCATCAACAAAAGCAATATCGACATGAATTTTTTGAGTTACTTCATTTTTTTTGAGATCTAGTGATATGAAATCGTTTGTGTTAATAATTCTATGAATAAAAGCACTTTTGCCCAAAATCATTCCTTGATTGACTAGTTTTTTAAAAGGTTCAGATGTATTAACATAATCCAAATCATATAAAACCTTGTGCCAGAATCTTGCATAAAGTAAATGTAAAACAGCATGTTCAGCACCACCAATATACAGATCAACAGGCATCCAATATTTTATAAAATCTTTATTGGCAAATTCATTGTTATTATTAGGGTCAAGAAATCTTAAAAAATACCAGCATGATCCGGCCCATTGCGGCATTGTATTGGTTTCTCTCATATAATCTTTACCGTCTTTTGAAATATTAACCCAGTCATTATTTCTGGCCAACGGAGATAATCCGTCATTAGTGGGTAAATAGCTTTCAACCTCCGGAAGCTCTAATGGTAAATCCTCAAGATCAAGACTTTTCTTTTTATTTCCATCATAGATTATAGGAATTGGCTCACCCCAGTATCTTTGTCGTGTAAAAATCCAATCTCTTAATTTATAATTCGTGGTTTTTTTACCATTATTTTCATGTTCTAATAATTCAATTACAATGGATTTAAATTTTACATTATCAATATTATTATAACTTCCAGAGTTAATCATCTCTCCATTTCCAGTGTAACATTCATCATCATTTCCTCCATCAATAACCCTATTTATTTCAAGATTAAATTTTTTTGCAAACTCATTATCTCTTTCATCATGTGCAGGTACAGCCATTATAGCCCCAGTTCCATAGGATGATAAAACGTAATCAGAAATCCAGATTGGAACATTCTTTTTTGAGATGGGATTTTGAGCATATGCGCCAGTAAAAACGCCTGTTTTATTTTTTTCATTTTCTTGCCTCTCTAAATCACTTTTTTTTGAAGTTGCTTCAATATAATGGCTTATTTCTTTTGAAAATTCTTCTGTTGTAATTTTATTAATCAATGGATGTTCAGGGGCTAAAACAAGATAAGTCGCACCAAAAATTGTATCAGGTCTAGTCGTGAATACTTCTATATAATCATTTTTATCGATTGGAAATTTTATCTGAGCTCCTTCAGATTTACCGATCCAATTTTTTTGAGATAATTTGATGGATTCTGGCCAATCAAGTTCTGTTAAATCATTTAATAATCTATCAGCATAATCTGTAATTCTCATTACCCATTGTTTCATTGGTCTTTTAACTACTGGAAACCCACCTCTCTCACTTAAACCTCCTATCACCTCCTCATTTGCTAATACAGTTCCAAGCTCTTCACACCAATTAACATCAACAGTATCAACGTAGGCTAATCTTTTTGAATCTACATAAGACTCCTTCTCCTCATCATTCATATTTTTTGGAATCTTTAGTTGTTCTATGGGTTGAGCTCTATCATGCTCTTTATCATAATAACTATTAAATAATTTTAAAAAAATCCATTGGGTCCATTTATAATATGTACTATCACTTGTTTTTATTTCTCTATCCCAATCAAACGACAAGCCCAGTTTATCAAGTTGGTCCTTAAATCTAATTATATTCTTATCTGTAGTTTCTTTTGGATGCTGTCCAGTTTTTATCGCATATTGTTCAGCAGGTAGTCCGAAAGAATCAAAACCCATTGGATGCAGTACATTAAAACCATTGCTTCTTTTATAACGAGAAATAATATCAGATGCTATATAACCTAATGGATGACCAACATGAAGACCTGAACCTGATGGATAAGGAAACATGTCTAAAACATAGTATTTGGGTTTTTGGGAATTATTTTCTGCCTTAAATGTTTTGTTCTCAACCCAATACTTTTGCCATTTTTCTTCTATTTCAGTAAAATTGTACGACATTTTTAGTAAAAACAAAAATAATGTTTAAAGCTAAAACAATAAAAGTTCATATAAATTAAATAGCTTTATTATTTTTATATATAAATAAAGTTTATCTCTTGTTTTCTTCAAACGCAAATAGAATTTTTTCTAACTATTTTTTGGTAGTTATTAGTATTTCCTCAGTTTTATTCTTTTTATCTGCATTTATTTTTTTTGTACTTAACAGCAATAATATTATTAATGATTTTAAAGAGAAAATCCCAATTGTTGTTTTTATAAAGGATGGAGCTAGTAAGATTGAGCTCTCACAATTTGAAAAAAAATTAAGTATTGATAATTCAGTTAAGAAATTTTTTTATACTTCAAAGGACGATGCTGCATCAAAATTCAGTTCAGAAATAGGTGAAAATTTTGTAGAATATCTTGGCTACAATCCACTTCTAAACTCAATTGATATTTATTTTCATGCTGATAAAGTAGAAACCTTATTTATAAATGATGTAGTAGAAAATTTTCAAAAAGAGGATTTTGTGTATGAGGTTTCTTATGATGCTCCTCTGATTTTTTTGATTAATGATAACTTTAAAAAAGTAAAGGACTGGGTGTTAGTTTTAGCTATATTTTTCATTTTTATATCTATAATTTTGATAAACAATACGATTAGATTATCAATCTATTCCAAAAGAATGACAATTAAAACGATGCAACTTGTTGGTGCTACAAAATATTTTATAAAAAAACCATTCATTCTAACACAAATAAAACTAGGTTTTTTAAGTGCAGTTATTTCATCCATATTTTTTATATCATTGATAATATATTTTAATTCAAATTATTTTAATATTGATTTATCACTTATACAAAACTCTATTTTAATCTCTGCAGCAACATCATTTGTCCTAAGTTTTTTAATCTCATCAATTTCAACAAACTTTATTACAGCAAGATTTCTTAACTCTAAAATTGATAACTTATACTAATGGCAAAAAAGAAATTACTTTTTGGTAAAAGAAATTACAAGTTTATGTTAATTGGGATATTATTCATTGCCGTTGGTTTTATCCTAATGTCAGGCGGCGGTAGTGATGATCCAAATATTTTTAATGAAGAAATATATAGTTTTAGGAGAATTAGATTGGCTCCAATTCTTGTAATAATTGGATTCATAATTCAAGTTTATGCAATTTTAACCAAATCAGAATAAATTGGATATATTCAAATCTTTTATTCTTGGAATTGTTCAAGGTTTAACAGAGTTTTTACCTGTATCATCAAGTGGACATATTGAAATTTTCAAGGAAATTTTGAATTTTACCTTTGAATCAAGCGATGGCTTATTTTTTACTTTAATTCTTCACTTAGCCACAGCAATTAGCACTTTAATATATTTCTGGGATGATTGTAAAAAAATAATTATAAGCTTGTGCAATTTTAAAAAAGATGAAAATTTTAATTTTTCAATAATGATTCTCATATCAATGATTCCTGCAGGATTGGTTGGTTTTTTTTATGAGGACGAAATAAATAAATTATTTGAAGGAAATTTATTTTTGGTTGGATCTATGTTAATTATTACAGCAATATTATTATTTATTTCTGATAAAGTTAAAAACCTTAATAAAGAATTAACTGCTAAAAATGCTTTGATAATTGGCATTGCACAAGCACTAGCAATATTGCCAGGTATCTCACGAAGTGGTTCAACTATCACAACCTCAATATTTTTGGGTGTCAATAGAGAATTAGCTGCAAAGTTTTCTTTCCTTATGGTAATACCAATAATAATTGGATCATCTTTAAAAATGATAGTATTTGATGATGTAGTATTTAATAATGAAATCATTTTAAATTATGCTGTTGGTTTTATTTCTGCACTAATTACTGGATTTTATGCTTGTAAGTGGATGATATTATTTGTAAAAAAAAGTAAGCTTATTTACTTTTCAATTTACTGCCTTATTATTGGTTTAATATCGATATTTTACACACTTTTATAATGATTATCAATAAGGATTCTTTGATTGAAGGTTTAATAATTCCCATTTTTAAGCCACTAAATTGGACTTCATTTGATGTGGTTAAAAAACTAAGAGGTGATTTTAAAAAAACATTTAATTTAAAGAAAATTAAAGTTGGTCATGCTGGTACACTTGACCCTCTTGCAACAGGTTTATTGCTTGTTTGTACTGGAGGAAAAACTAAAATTATTGAGGATTTACAAAATCTTGACAAAACATATTTTGCAACATTCGATTTTGGTAAAACAACTCCTTCTTTTGATAGAGAAACAGGTTTTGATAAAAATTACCCAACTGATCATATCACCAAAGAGCTAATAATTAAAAACTTAAAATATTTCCAAGGTAGGATTAAACAAAAACCACCTATTTACTCTGCACTTAAATTTAAAGGTAAAAGGATGTATGAATTAGCTAGAAAAGGTGAAACGATTGATATTCAATATAGGGAGGTAATCATTCACGAATTCAATATATTAAATAGTAATTTCCCTGAGTTTGATTTCAAAATAAAATGTTCTAAGGGAACATATATTAGGTCTCTTGCTAACGATTTTGGAAAAAAACTTAAAAGTGGTGCTTATCTAAAGTATTTAGAAAGATATTCTATTGGAGAATATAATATTAAGAATTCCTTAACTCTAGATTCTGTGTCAAAATTGATTTCAGATCAATAGTTTTAAAAAATCGTCTCTTGAAACTTCCTCTCCTCCCATACTTTTTAAGTGTTCGGTTGGTATTTGACAATCAATAAATTTATAATTATTCTTTCTTAGTTCTGAGGAAAGATTAACTAATGCAACTTTACTTGCATTTGAAGATTTTGAAAACATACTTTCACCGCAAAAAACATTACCCAAATCTAAACCGTATAAACCTCCAACGATTTTAGAATCTTTCCAAACCTCAACAGACATTGCCAAACCTTTTTCATGTAGGTGTAAAAATGATTCTTTCAAGCCGGATGTTATCCAAGTTCCTTTTTGACCAAGTCTTTTAATATTTGAGCAAGATTCTATAACTTCTTCAAAATCTTTATTAAAAGTAACTTTAAAAGTATTTTTTTTAATGACTGATTTTAAGCTTTTAGAAATTTTTATTTTTTCTGGATATAAAATCATTCTTGGATTGGGACTCCACCATAACAAATTATCATCTGATTCAAACCACGGGAATATACCTTGTTTGTATGCTTGAATTATTCTGTTTGGATTTAGGTCTCCGCCATAGGCTACCACTCCGTGCTCATTTGCACTTCTTGGTGAAGGAAAAATATGATCATCACCCAATCGAACCATGATAATTAAAAAGGTAGGTCGTCAGGTTCTTTACTGGATTCCTGGTCTGAACTTAGCTCTTCTTTTGTTGGTATTGGTGGAAGTTGCGCGTCATATCCTTCCTCAATTTTTTCTATTCTCCAGCCCTGTATAGAATTAAAATATTTGAGTTCGTTATCCTTATTTGTCCACTCTCTTCCTCTTATATTAATATCAATTTTAACAATCTCTCCAACTTGATAAGAATTCAGAATTTCACACTTATCTTGAATAAATTCCACCAAAATATTTTGTGGATATTGCTCCTGAGTTGTAACTACTAATTCTCTTTTTCTAAAACCGTTTGAACCATATTCTTTTGTTTCACCGATTAACTTAATTTTTCCAGAAATATTCATACTTAAACTAAATTACTTTTTATTTTATTACAAACCTCTTCAAAGTTGTCTTTTTCTAATTTTAAATTATTAGAAAAATCTAAATCTTGCATTGTATTTATTGGAATCAAATGGACATGTACGTGAGGAACTTCTAATCCAACAACTGACATAGCGATTCGTTCACAAGTAACAGACTTTTCTAACGCCCTAGCTATTTTTTTTGAAAAATTCATTAGAGAAATATACTCATCATCGTCTAAATCAAAGACATAATCCTCTTCTCTTTTTAAAATACACAAAGTATGACCAAAGGAGTTTGGGTTGATATCCAAAAATGCAAGACACTTGTCATTTTCATCAATTTTATAACAAGGGATTTCACCAGAAACTATTTTAGAAAATATAGATGACAATTTTATCTGTTAATTTCAATGATTTCAAACTTTAATTTTCCATTAGGTACACTTATTTCAGCAGTCTCCCCCACTGATTTACCTAGTAAACCTTTTCCAATTGGAGAATTTACAGATATTTTTCCGCTTTTTAAATCTGCTTCACTCTCAGCCACAAGCTGATATTCCATAGTTGCACCATTTGATTGGTTTTTAATTTTAACTTTCGACAATACCAATATTTTTGAGGAATCTAATTGAGATTCATCAATTAATCTTGCATTTGAGAGTGTTTCTTCTAATTTGGAAATTTTAAGTTCTAGTAGACCTTGAGCCTCCTTTGCAGCATCATATTCAGCATTTTCACTTAA
>CESQ01159981.1_pt1 | contig 11545 bp, 11 predicted proteins | sample 361401 | NCBI WGS metagenome assembly CESQ01 (sample SAMEA2622119, study PRJEB7988) | marine metagenome | isolation source: saline water (ENVO:00002010), including | reverse complement strand
AATGATTATAAATAAACTCTTGAGAATATTTTTGGGTCTCTAAGTATTGACGAATAGAGATATCAGATGAGATATTTTTAGTTTGGAATTTTTTATAGAAGAATAAGATGTCTTTCAACATTCGATAAAAGTTCCGATTTAATAAGTTTTGAGGATTGGCAAATAAAGCTTTTATACTCCCCCCTCCATATTCAAATTTTGTACTTGAATTATAAAAACTAAAAGACATGTTACTGTTACAAACTTCTACCTCAATTTCTTTAAAAAGTTTTGATAGGTTAGGATAAGTAAGTTCGTTAAAAACAATAAAACCTGTATCTATAGAGACACTATTTTGCTGAGAGTCTATTACTTCTTGTGTATTAGCGTGTCCACCTAAATAACGATTTTTTTCAAAGAGAGTTACATTGAATTGGTTTTGTAAGAAATAAGCAGCTGATAAACCAGCTATACCTGAGCCTATTACTGCAATCTTTTTTTTCAATTTAAGATTTAATCCGCTGATATGCTTCTAAAGCACGATTTCGTGAGTCTTTTAAATCAACTATTGGTTGACAATAAAGGCCCTCCTCAACGAGATTTTTATGAATTTCTTGATCGAGATAGGGTTGAAAAATTAGAGAGGGTTTTTTTAGACATTCTAATTCAGGTAAAAATTTTAAGATAAAATTTGCTTGAGGGTCAAAACGTTCTGATTGTAAGATAGGGTTAAATACTCGAAAATATGGTGCAGCATCTGCGCCACATCCAGCAATCCACTGCCAACCTGCAGCATTACTTGCTTCATCATAGTCTAAGAGTGTTTGTTGAAAGTATCGTTCTCCGTAAGTCCAATTTAATAATAAATTTTTAACCAAGAAGCTTCCTACAACCATTCTTAATCGATTATGCATCCATCCTTTTTCATAAATTTGTCTCATAGCTGCATCAATTAAAGGAATACCAGTTTTTGCTTGTTTCCATAACTTCAAATCTTTTTCATTTTTGCGCCATGGAAATTTAATAAATTTTTCATTTATTGGCTTACTAGATAAATCTTTTGAATAATATAATAAAGAATATGAAAATTCTCTCCATCCGATTTCTGAGAGAAACGTGAGAGTAGATATATTATGTTTTTTAGATTTTATAACTTGGTCTACAATCATTCGAGGAGAAATTTCACCAAATCGCAAATGTGGTGAAAGCTTTGAAGTTTGATCCAAGTCAGGTCTATCTCGTCCCTCTTTGTAACTGTCAATATCATTGGCTATATAATTTTTAAGTTTTGTTAATGCAGCTTCTTCACCTGGTTCCCAGTAATTTAAAAATTTTTTATACCAATTCTTTGAGGGTAAAAAACTCCATTCATTTTTTTCTTTATGAAATAAAGGGGTTATCGACTTAATAGAATTAATTTTATATTTTTTTGCTTTAAATACTTCAAAGGCCCTTCTCCAATAAGGAGTAAAAACTTTAAAATATTGACCAGAGTTATTCTGAACCTCCCAAGGTTCATTTAAAAGATGGGAGTTAAATGTCTCTACTTCTATATTTTTATCTTTTAAATTTTTTTTAATTAGACTGTCACGGTCAATAGACTTCTTAGAATAAAGCCTGTTCCAAACTACATGATTAATCTTATATTTTTTAATAAGATTTTGGAGAGTCTCATCAGCATTACCCTTGACTACGATTAGTTCAAGATTAAATCTTTTTTGAAGTGAAATTTCTAATTTTTTTAAAGAATTATGTAACCACCAGTGGCCTGCTTCTCCTGTAGCTTCACTTTCAATCTCATCATAAATATAGACAAGAAGTGCTTGGGATCCAGTTTTTTGGATAGAAATTAGACAGGGGTTATCTTCAATGCGAAGATCTCTTCTAAGCCAATATAATGTTTTATTTTCGATAAGATAATTTTAGCAAAATTATTTGCTGTGAGGAGGCATTTTCTTCTCTACAAACCAAACATGTTGTCTCAGAACTGGGTCGTATTTTCTTTGTCTTAATTTATCTGAAACTTTCATTCCTTTGGTGGGTTTGCGAACTATATATTTAGTGCCTGTTTCGGGCTTTTCCTCTGGAATTAATTGTTTTAACTGATATGTCGACTTTTTTGCCATTGGCGTAAAATAAACTAATTTATGCTATGGTCAAGATTGTTTGTAAAAAAAGTTATAAAATTCGCTTCCAATGCTCTCTTTTATCGGTTAATGATCTTTTCTTTTTTACCGTTAGTTGCTCGTAACAATTAGGGCACGTAAAACCCTCTTGATAATGAGGTGATTGTCTCTCATTTTTAGTCAGTGGCATGTTACAGCCATAGCACAATACACTACTTCCAGGTTTTAAATTCTTATCAACTGAAACTCTATAATCGAAAACAAAGCATTCTCCATTCCATGAAGAGGCTGAGGTTTTTTCAAAATATTTCAAAATACCTCCCTTAAGTTGATATGCATCAATTCCATGCTTTTGCATCAAAGGACCTGCCTTCTCACAACGAATTCCCCCTGTACAGTAGATGGCTACTTTTTTATCTTTAAATTTATCCTTGTTGTTATCTAAATAATTTTTAAATTCTTTAAATGTTTTGATATCAGGATTAATTGCATTTTTAAAATGGCCAATTTTAAATTCGTAATCATTTCTTGTGTCAATAATAACCACATTATCTTGAATAATAAATTTCTCCCAATTTTGAGGCTCAATAAATTGTCCTCTTTTTATATCATCAATAGTTAAATCAAAATCAGACGTAACTATTTCTTTTTTAATTTTAATTTTAAATTTATTAAAAACTCTTTTACCGTCAAAATTAGAAGTTTTAATGTTATTTTTTGGAACCCCTAGTTCTTCTAAAAAATTTAGAGTTTTTAATTCATTAGGTTTAGGTACAGCTATGGTTCCATTAAGGCCCTCAGGACCTATAAGAACAGTTCCCTTAATTTCAATATCTATGAAAAACTTATTGATTTCTTTTTTTATTTTTTCCAAGTCATTTAAATCAAAGAAACTATAAAAAGCTATCACTCTCATAGCTAACTTTTATAATAAATCTCTTATGAGATCAAATGAGGGTTTAAAATGCTTTAGTTTTGTCGATAAATTGATTTTCAAATTTTGCTAATTGAGGCATAAATTTAAACCATGCATCTTTTAGTGCTTCTACAAATTTTTCTGTAGAATCTTGGGAATGGCAAGGAGTTGGCGTAATTCTTATACGTTCAGTTCCTTTAGGGACTGTTGGATAATTAATTGGTTGAACATAGACTTGATGTTCATTGAGTAAAAAATCACTAATTTCTTTACAAAGTTTACTGTCTCCAATTAAAACTGGTATAATATGAGAACCTGAGTCTAAAAAAGGAATTCCTGATTGACGAAGTTCTCTTTTTACAAAGTTAACATTTTCAAAAAAACTATCTCTTAGTTCTTTATTTTTTTTAACTTGTTTAATGCTTTCAAGACTACCTGCTGCAACTGCTGGACACATTGAAGTTGTAAAGATAAAGCCTTTTGAAAAACTTCTAACAAAATCAATAATTGTATCAGTAGAAGCAATATAACCACCCGCAAGACCAAAAGCTTTGGCAAGAGTACCATTAATAATATCTATATGTTCTGCTAGACCTTTTTCATCAGCTATTCCTGCAGCATCTGGGCCATACAATCCAACAGCGTGAACTTCATCGAGATAGATTAAGGCTCCGTTCTCCTGGGCTACCTCAATCACATCTTCCAAAGGTGCAAAATCTGACTCCATAGAATACACTGACTCAAGTACAATTATTTTTGGTCTAGAAAATTCTACACCCTTCAAAATATCTTTGAGGTTTTTTACATTATTATGTTTAAAAATTGCTTTTTCTTTTTTACTTGCTCTTATTCCTTCAATCAAAGAGGCATGATTTAGTTCATCACTTAAAACTAAACAATTATCAAAGGCAGATATGATGGACTTCAGAGCTGACTCATTAGCGCTGTAACCTGAATTAAATGCTAAAGCTCTCTCTTTTTTATGAAGTTTTGCAATTTCTTTTTCTAGTCGAATATGAAAGTTTGTAGTTCCTGAAATATTTCTTGTCCCACCACTCCCAGCACCTAATTTTTCTGCTGCACTCTGCATTGCAGATATTACATGTCTGTTCTGGCTCATTCCTAAATAGTCATTTGAACACCAAACATCTATTTCTTCTGAACTACCATTATTATGTCTAGTAGCTTTTGGATATTGACCTGCTTTTCTTTCTATATTGTTAAATACTCTGTAGTGGCCTTCATCCTTAATTTTATCAATCTCAGATTGGAGGGTACTTGTATAACTAGTTTTCCAATTATGATTTTTCACTATCTTCAAATTAATTTTTTAGAATGTAATTGAAACTGCAATAAAGACGCATAAAGTGTGGTTTTAATGAAAATTCAAATTATTGATCATCGGTATAACTTTTTTACCTATCAATTCTATTGATTTCATTAGGTTTTCGTGTGTTATATCTGCAATATCCATTTGAAATTGAAAACGACTAATACCTCCAAGTGCCTCACTATGTCTTAGTATTTTCTCAGAAACTTGTTTAGGATCTCCTAAAACAATAGCTCCTAAATGCCCAATTTGTTGATCAAACTGTTCTCTAGTTACAGGTCCCCATCCTCTTTCTTTTCCTATTTTGGTAAACATTTTTGCGTAACCTGAATAATATAAGTCAATTGCTTCCTCCATGCTGTTTGCAACATATCCGAGTGAATGCAACCCAACTTTTAATTTATCTGGTGAGTGACCTGCCTCCTTTCCTGCCTGCCTATAAATATCAACAAGAGGTTTAAATCTATGAGTATTACCTCCAATAATAGCGACCATTAAAGGCAATCCCATGGTGCCCGCTCTAGCGAATGACTGGGGCGTGCCTCCTACCCCTAACCAAATTGGGAGTGGATCTTGAACTGGCCTAGGATATATGGGTAAATTCTTTATTGCTGATCTGAATTTTCCTGACCAATTAACAAATTCATTTTCTCTAATATTTAAAAGCAAATCTAACTTCTCAGTAAACAGATCATCGTAATCTTTAAAATCAAGACCAAACAATGGGAATGCTTCAGAAAATGAACCTCTGCCAGCTACCATTTCAGCTCGTCCATTTGATATTAAATCTAATGTAGAGAGGCTTTGAAAGGTCCTTACTGGATCAGAAGCACTTAATACAGTTACTGCACTTGCTAACTTTATATTTGAGGTCTTGGCAGCCGCCGCAGATAAAATATTAAAGGGTGATGAGTCTAGAAATTCTTTTCTATGATGCTCTCCGATTCCAAATACGTGAAGACCAGACTGATCTGCGAACTGTATTCTGTCAATAAGCTCGTTTATTGATTTAGTTCCGTCAGATTCGCCTTCGCTTAAACCCGCAAAGCTATCTATTCCAATTTCGATCAATATTTTATTAAGAAACTTTTAGCTTATGCTCATTAATCAGCTCTTGATCTACTTTGATAGAGTTTATGAAATATTCAACCAAATGTTGGATTTTTTCTTTTTGGCTTTGAAGTAAAAGATCATCATTTTCATTGAAGATCTCATTAGCTGTATTTCCTAAACTATAACTCAAAATATCTTCATCAACTCCTAATCTTGACAATAGTACTTTCAATCTTTCAAGAGCTCTGGAACCACCGTTTTTTCCAGTTGAAGCTGTAACAGCTATTGTTTTAAGGCCTAAAAAACTTTGTTTAAAGGTTTCTCCTGGTAGTTTTCTTGATAACCAATCAAATGTATTTTTTAATACAGCAGATATTTCACCATTATATTCAGGGCTTGAAACAACTAAACCTGATGAGTCTTGAAAAATTTTTTTCAAAATAGGCAAGTTTTCAGGAAGTCTCTCATTTTCTATATCTTCATTATAAAAAGGAAGGTTGTAATTATTCAAATTAATAAAATTACAATTATAGCCATATTTATGAATTTCGGCTTCAAAATTTCTTAAAATCTTCGTATTAAAGGAATTTTTTCTTAAACTTCCAGAAATAAGAGTAATATTATTTTTTAAATGCATGAATTACTCTACGATTATTAATAAATATAGTTCAAATATAACTAGCATATTTTTTTCAAAATAAGCCAAATATTTAAATATAAAAAATCACAAAATGGCCTATTAAAAATTGCTTGTTTTTTTGCTATTGCTTATTAGTAGGCCAACAAATGAAAGAATTAATAATATCATCGAGAGAAAGTTTTTTAGCTAAAATTCAAACGAATCTGGCTATTCAGAAAATTAAAACTAGATTTAAAGGTAAAATAATAACGAAATATTCTTCCACAATTGGAGACAAAGATAATTCTTCTAAAGCATGGGAGAAACATGGTTTTGGAATTTTTACAAATTCATTAACTAAAGAACTAATAACTAAAAATGTAAATATAGTTGTCCATTCCTTTAAAGACTTACCAGTAAAGAACTTAAATAAAACTTCATTCATTTGCCTTGAAAGAGAAGATCCAAGAGATGTAGTTTTGATTAAACATTCATCTTTGAAGAAAAATAGATTAGTCATAGCAACATCATCACCTAGAAGAAAATATTATTTAAGATTATTAAAAAATTTTCTTCCCTATCAAAGATTCAAGTCAACCACTATAAGGGGGAATGTTCAAACTCGTTTAAAAAATATTTTAGAATCAAATAAAAATGATGGTGTTTTTGTAGCAAAAGCAGCAATAGATCGAATTTTTAAATATGGTGAAAAAGTAGACTCAAAAGAATACAAAAAGTTCAAATTTTTATTTAATAAATTCGAAAAAATTGTTCTTCCCTTATCAGAATTTCCTAGTGCTGCGGCTCAAGGTTGTATTGCTCTTGAATATAGGAAAGATGATCTCAAGACAGAAAGATTACTAAAAAAAATAAACCATATTCCCTCCCTAGAGGATTGTTCAATGGAAAGAAAATATTTAGCCAAATGGGGAGGTGGATGCGCTCTTGATATTGGAGTCACTATTGAAAATTTTTTAGATAAAAAGGTATTATTTGCAAAAGGTAGAGACGCTCATACTAAAAAATATTTTAAAGAAAAAAAATATCTTAAAAAAATTAATTCTAAAAAAGTAAATAATATATTTCCTGCTCAACTATCAAAATATCAAATGTTTAAAAGGGAATTATTAGATTTTTCCATAAAACTAGATAATAAAAATCTTTTACTTACTAGAGGCGAATACAAAGAAACAAAATCAATAAAAAAAGCATCATACATTGCTACTTCTGGTGTCTCTACTTGGAAAAAAATTAATCAAAAAGGAATATTAATTAATTCTTCACTTGATGGTTTTGGTGAGAACTATCGAAACATAGAAGACCATTACAAGGGTAAAAAATTTTTTTTTAAAGTTACATATAAGGGAAATTCTATTAAATCAAAATATCCTATAATTTCTCACTACAATCTTATCCCCTCTATAAATGAATTTACTATTGATAACTTATTCCTTGCAGAAAGCTTTTATTGGATGAGTTTTTCAGCCTTTAAACTCGCCATACAATTAAGGCCAGATATTTTAAATAAACGAAATTCCTGTGGTCCCGGACAAACATATCAGCAAATATCTAAATTTATTCCTATTGAGAATTTAAATGTATATCTTAGCTATGAAGATTTTAAAAAGTTTGAACTGAAATGAAGATATATTTTCCAAATAAGAAATCATCAAGTCTTAATAAGAATATGTTAATTCAACCTATTTTTGTAGATCAACGTTTAAGAGTAAAAAAAAAGATAAAAGGTCTTGGTAATAATTATAGTTGGTCAAAATCTACAATTAACAAAGCTATTGAGTTAGATCTTAAAAAAGGGGTGAGTAATTTTCTTTTATTTATTGTTCCCTCAAATAAGCAAAAACTTCCAGAGGATTTCAGTTTTCACTACGACGTAATTCACAATATCAAACAAAAATTTAAAAATGATATTACCTTAATAATTGATACTTGCCTGTGCTCCATTACTCCTGATGGTCATTGTGGTATTTCTCACAATAAAAAAATTGATTTGAAGCAAACACATTATGCTTTGGGTTTAGCTGCCAATACTTACTTAGAGGCAGGCGCTGATATTATTGCCCCTAGTGACATGATGAAAAATACTACTCAGTATCTTAGAAAAGTTTTCACTAAAAATGGTTTTCATCAGTCTCAAATTATGAGTTATTCAACTAAATTTAAAAGTAATTTTTATGGGCCTTTTAGGGAGGCTGCTAACTCCGCCCCTATAGGGTTTGATCGATCTTCTTATCAATTACCTGTTACAGATAGAAAAAAAGCTATAAATAGCTCCATTGTTAATGCAGCTCAAGGAGCTAATTATTTAATGGTTAAACCTGGAATGACTTCAATTGATTTAATTTCTGAAATAAAAGAAGAAACATTATTGCCCACTGGAGCATATCAAGTAAGTGGTGAATTTGCTAGTTTACAACTCTTAGAGGTCAATAAATTTGGTAAATATCCTGAACTTTTAAAAGAGTCTTTAAATGTATTTTCTAGAGCAAAAGCAGACTTTATAATCACGTACGGAGCTAGAGATATTGTCAAATATATATAACGAGAGATTTAATAATGCACTTCAAAAAAAAGATCAGAGCATTCCTCCTATTTGGATGATGCGCCAAGCTGGTCGTTACCATAAACATTATCAAAATTTAAAAAACAAATACACATTTGAACAGCTATGTCGAAACCCAGAGCTTGCATGCGAGGTAACCCTAGGACCTATTCAAGACTTTGACTTTGATGCTGCCATTTTATTTAGTGATATTTTATTTCCTTTAGATTTTTTAGGAATGAATCTTTCTTTTAGTCCAGGTCCTATTTTTGCAAATAATCTTTCTCAACAAATGCTAGACCAGTACAATATTGATGAATTTAATAGTTATATTCAATTTCAAAACCAATCTCTTCAGTTAATTCGAAGTAGCTTGCCTAAAGATAAATCATTAATAGGTTTTGTTGGAGGGCCGATTACACTTTATCATTTTGCTGTACGAAATAATCCTATTGGTGAGGATTTATTCTCTTTATCAATTCCAGTTCTAGAAAGTATTTTACAAAAAAATATTGAGGTGCAATTTCAAAATGACATTGACTTGTTAATGATTTTTGACACCGAAGCAAACAACCTAACAGATGATGAATTTATAAAATTTGCTCTGCCTTTTATTAATAAAATAGCGAGTAAATATCCAAACAAAATAGGGTATTTTACTAGAAATATATCCTCTAAAAAATTCCAAGAACTAAAAAAAATTAGCTCCTTAAAACTAACTGTTTTAGGAACTCAATATAATTTACTTGAAGAACTTCCTAAAACGCACTTGAGTCTGCAAGGTAATTTCTCAAATGAACTCTTAGCAATATCTGATCGAGATGACTTTAAGGCAGCTTTAAATGAGTACATCGGTCTTTGTAAGTCATTTACCCCTCAACAGAGAGCTGGCTGGGTAGCTAGCCTGGATCATGGAGTTCAAAAGATTACTCCTGAGACCAATATTCATCTTTTCATTGACCATATAAGAACTAAGTTAGTTTAAAAAACGTATATTTATCAATGGTAAATTTTAAAGGTAATCAGCTCCACATACACGGATCCGATCTTAAAATTGGAATCCTTATAACCAACTTAGGCACTCCAGATGAGCCAACTAAAAAATCTTTAAAAAGTTATCTTAAACAATTTCTCTCAGATGAAAGAGTTATTGAAACTCCCAGGGCAATTTGGTGGTTAATTTTGAATGGAATTATTTTGAATATCAGACCAGCCAAGTCTGCAAAAAATTATCAATCTGTATGGACCAAAGAAGGCTCACCTCTTTTACTTCACACAAAAAAACAAAAAGAATTAATAAAAAGTTATCTAGAAAAAAAATATTCAAATCTAGTTTTTGATATAGGTATGAGATATGGCAATCCTAGCATATCAAAGGGATTAAATAATTTACGAAATCAAAATTGCGATAAAATTATAATACTTCCTCTATACCCTCAATACTGTGCTGCAACGACAGGATCAACTTTTGATGCTGTAGCTCAAGAGCTTCAAAAATGGAGATGGGTTCCCTCTTTGAGGTTTATTGGAAGTTACTATGATCAACCATTATATATTCAAGCTTTAAAAAATAGTATTGAAGATTTTTGGAGTAAAAATAAAAAACCTTCTAAATTAATTTTTAGTTACCATGGAATACCTAAAAAATATTTAGATAAGGGTGATCCTTATCACTGCTTCTGTAGAAAAACAACAAGGCTGGTAGCAGAAGCCATGGATCTCAATGAAGATAGCTATATGACAACATTTCAATCAAGATTTGGTCCAGCGGAATGGCTTCAGCCTTATACAGACAAAACTATTGAAAGTTTAGCTAAAAATGGAACTGATCACATCCATGTCATCAGCCCTGCTTTTTCATCTGATTGCTTAGAAACAATAGAAGAATTAAATGAGGAAAATAGAGAAATCTTTATGGAAAACGGTGGAAAGAATTTTGGATATATTCCCTGTCTTAATGATCGAGAAGACCATATACTCCTACTTACTTCGTTATTAGAGAACGAATTACATGGGTGGGTATGAGTGATCAATTAAAAAACCAGCAAAACCAAGCAGAAAAATGGTTTCGAGAACTACGAAATCAAATGGTAGGAGCTATTCAAAAAATTGATGGTTCCACTTTTGCAGAGAAGGAGTGGAAGAGACCAGGTGGCGGTGGAGGCCTGATGTCTATTTTGAAAGGTGATATTTTTGAGAAAGTTGGAGTTAATATTTCTACAGTCCATGGTGAATTTAGCAAAGAGTTTAGAGGCAGTATGCCTGGAACTGAAGAAGATCCAAGCTTTTGGGCAAGTGGAATATCTGTCGTTGCCCATATGAAAAATCCAAAGATTGCAGCAGCACATTTTAATACTCGTTATATCACAACAAAGGGCAAGCAGTGGTTTGGTGGTGGTTGCGACTTAACACCTGCTGTGCCAGAAAAAATTGAGACAAATAACTTTCACGAGGGTCTTGAGAGGACTTGCGATCAACACAATAAAGATTATTACAATCAATTCAAAAAACAATGCAATGAATATTTTTATCTCAAACATAGAAATGAACCAAGAGGTATTGGCGGTATTTTTTTTGATTATATTAATACTAATTTTGAGAAAGACTTATCTTTTATAAGAGACACAGGTCAATATTTTATTAATTTTTTAATCGATAATGTTAAAAGAAAAAAAGATTTTGAATTTAATCAAGATGATCTTGCTGCTCTTTCCAAAAAAAGATCTCGGTATGTAGAGTTTAATCTATTATATGATAGAGGTACTTTATTTGGGCTCAAGACAGGTGGGAATATTGACGCTATACTAATGTCAATGCCTCCTAATGCAAAATGGGATTAGTTGTTTTCAATTTCTTTTGAAAATTCGTCTACTTTTTCCCAATTAGTAAACTCATGACTTTTTGAAGTGTCTGTAGGTCCATTTGTAATCCACATAATTAACTTAATCATATATTTATCCAA
>CESQ01127226.1_pt1 | contig 11549 bp, 15 predicted proteins | sample 361401 | NCBI WGS metagenome assembly CESQ01 (sample SAMEA2622119, study PRJEB7988) | marine metagenome | isolation source: saline water (ENVO:00002010), including | reverse complement strand
TGGAGGTCGCTTGTGACAAACGCTCTCTCGTCATTCTGGCTGCTGACGTTCCTAGGGTGGATGACCTTGTTGGTTTAGTTGAGCTGGTAGGACCTCATATTGCGGGTTTGAAGACGCATGTAGACATGACCGAGGGATTCACAATTGAGGAGTGGGGTAAGGTCGTGAGTGTGGCTAAGAAGCATGATTTGCTTCTGTTCGAGGACAGAAAGTTCGCAGACATAGGAAGGGTTACCGAGACTCAGATGGGAGGGATGTACGACATTCGATCATGGGCCGATCTCGTCACCTCACACAGCGTTAGTGGGCCGGACATTGTGGACGGTATAGCCGCGGCGTGGGATAGCGTACAAAGGATTGGGGGAGTACTTCTTCTGGCTCAAATGTCCAGCCGTGGCAATCTGCTGGAAGGGGGTTACACCGACAGTACCCTCGAGATGGGGACCGCGTCCCCTCATGTGATCGGATATATCGGAAACGGGAGTAATCCCGATGAGATTGCGTCTCTAAGGAAGAAAGTGGGCGAAGGGAGGATGATATGGACGCCTGGCGTGAATCTCTCGGCTGAAGAGGGAGTCTTAGGCCAGCGATACGGCCATCCATCTGATGCCATCTTGGCAGGCTCGGACGCTGTGATCGTGGGATCTGGGATCCACAAATCTGAGAACCCAGTGACAGCCGCAAAGGCATACGCCGATGCCACGTGGGCGGCTCTTCTGAGCCGTTGAGTCTATTCGATCTCATCTGAACGTCTTTTCGGCCTAAGTGCAACCAATGCGATGCTGACTAACAAAGCCAGTGCGAGCGGTCCGGTGACGAATATCTCCTCTGTTGCTGTGAACTCCCAAGTTGCCGTTGACCAGCCTAGGGCTACTGTCTCCAGCACGGAGGCCAGCATAACGACATCATAGAGAGCCCTCTCCTGTTGTGGGTCCCTGGCTGCCAGTAGTGCCCCAACACCATTTACGGCTACTAGTGCGGCTCCGAGGTTCCTTAGCCACGCCATATTGTCTGTGGTAGCGCCCTCGAGCTCTATGTACCACTCGGGGTATACCAAGAAGACCATTCCCATCCATATGCTGGACCATCCGCAGATTCTCAGAGTTAGCTTTGTATAGTCCATATTCAAAGCTCCATTTCTTTTATCTAGGGGAGCATGTCTTCTAGCTGTTCTAAGTACACCGAGATATCTACCATCCCTACGTAATGGGCAACGCCGACACTAATCGCTCCTAGTATGATCAGCAGGAGTATCTTCCTGATCCATCTGCGCTTCTTCTTCGGTGCGATGGCGGGTTTTTCCTCGATGAGAGGAGGTAGTGGATGAAGAGGGGGCATTGGTGTCATTCCCGGTGGGCTCTGGGGGAGGAGAGGGAGTGGCGTTGGCATCACAGGTTCCATCTCCGGGTAAAGCTCGTCGAGGTCAGCCAGACCCGGGGCCCCTGGTATTTCCCCCATCATTGCCTCCCAAACCTCATCCATGTCTGAGGACGTGATTGGGGTCGTGAGTACCGCGGTCGCGCCCGCTGAGTATGCCGCGTCCTCGGCCAGTGCCTTCCCCGATCTGGTGGATACGAATGCTATTCTCGCGTTGAAGTGTGTTTCTCGGATTTCGAGTGCGGCTATATGCCCGTCTAGACCGGATATGTCTAGCGAAAGCAGGACCAGGTCGGGCTTGCTGGCTACGTACTCGTCGACGGCCCTGTCGCCATCGTCACACACGGTGGCTTGCCAGCCCCTTCTCTCGAAATGGGACGTAAGACTCGTCTCGGTCATGGGGTTCCCGACGACTATCAGAACCGTCTGCTTGTCATCGCCCATGTGTGCTTCACCCTGAGGGGGATTCATGAACGGACCGGTCAAATGACTGGAGTGTGGCAGTTTTGGGTCATGCCAAGGACCTCGCGTGATGCTACTGAAACAGTCGTGAACACAGACACGACTAAGCCTCAATTCGATTTTGATAGGCTACCTCGTCCGTCTGAATATTGTAGGCAGTCAATACTCTCGGCAACATGGTCACCCTGTCAGAGTCAAGGAGTTCATGGTAGACGCACGTGTCGAGCCCTATCGCCATAGGACGGCCATCATCTAACTTGATCTCAGACATCCATATCTCTCCGGCCTTCGAGTCATCCTTGTGCAGGTGCTTGAATGTCACAGTGTGACCGAACAGTATGGTTCGTTTGGGGTCTACTGCATGTCCTGAGGTGAAGAACTGCTTTCTCGCATGCATGTGGATGCTCTCTGGCTGGCCATCCACGTCGTGATTCTGGTCATACCCCCCATGTACGAGTCTCCAATCGTCCAAGACGATCTCCGTGGGGAGTCCCCTCATCCACTCTACGTCATCCGAGGCTCGGTCGCATGCATCGTCGTCATTACCATACTTGGCGATGTAAGAGGACTCTGTGTTAACCCCCCCGTTGTGATACCAAATTCTCGCTTCCATATTCAAATCCTTGAAAAAGAGTGCTTCATCGAAGCCCTCGATCATCATCTGCTCGTGATTCCCTCTTATCGAGTGAAGGTTTGCCGTGGTCCTCACATGATTCACGACGTCAGCCGAAGTGGGGCCTCTGTCTATGAGGTCCCCCAACATCACGATAGCATCGTTCTCTCTCAGAGCGAGCCCCTCGATGAGTGCCTCCAATGTACCGAAGTATCCGTGCACATCGCCTATGACCCACACATTCGAGCCTTTGTCCATTATCGATTGTAACTTTACTTCTAGTGCACTATTCCTCAGTCTCATCCCTCCATTCTTGCTTGATAGTTGTACATGATGCTCCAGATCCTCGTCAAGGCGTAGTGATAGTCTTGGTCGCTCTCACAACGCGTCTTGAAGCTGGTGTAGTCGACATCGGCGACTTGTCCTTCGAGTACTTTCAAGGCATCTGACTTTGGCATGGTAATCCTGTACCTGTAGTCAGCCCAATCGATTACCTCAATCTTATGCCCCGGCCAGAGATTATCCAGGGGGTCCACTACCCTCGACTTCACCTGGAAGTGATCGGGCAGTGAGTTGTGCTGCACTATTGCAACGAATCCGTGCTTGGTGAATACCCACATCAGCACTCACTCTCCACCGCAGATAGCCAGTTATGGAGGCCGAAGGAGGGAGTGCAGAATTTCTCCCTGAACTCCCTCGGTTTCTGGTCCCCTAGAGTCACCTCGGTGGTAACCCCGATGTACTGCCTGGCTTCGTCCAACAGTGCATAACCGTATTCCTTGAACAGCCATGTTCTGAATTTCGTATTGGGAGGGGGAGTCACTCCCCTGTCTGCCAGCAAAGCCATACAGACTTGGTTCTGAGCGGCATACACAGACTTCTCCTTGCTTCTCTTGGGTCTTGTGATGGGCCAGAACCCTAGGGATACATGGGTGATGTAGTATTGCTGACTCATTCAAGCCCACGCCCCTTTCATGGTGTTCTGGAATAGTGTTTCATTGACGGTTGCACGATACAGATTGGGACCTATGATTTTCCATTCGACGGCCATTGACGCATTTTCGAGTAGTTTCTGTTGGGTGGCTTTTGGCAAGTCTGGGAATTCCACCCAACCGTTGGAGCCTTCTATGGCAAACCTGCCTTTATTGGCAAATACCCGAAGGGCTCTCATACGAGCGCTTTCCTCCGAATGGCAGGCTTTGGGTTTGAGCTTGCCATTTTTATGAACTCCGGCCTTTCCAAGGGAAGATACCCATACTCCGTTGATGTATCCTTCTGCTACTGCTCCATATCTACCAGGCACTCAAGCCACCTCCATGCCAGGTGACTGGTCATTCTGCTCAACCCGTTCAGTCTCATCGGGTTCAGAGTATGGCATCAGTACCGTGTATGGGTCCAACTGCACCTCTACGGATACTGCTTCAAAGGCGGCTCTCATGTAAGCGACTCCTCTGAAACACCATTCGTGGTCTGTAGCTGATAGGATTCTGATGGTGTCATCATCCACCTTCTGGATGAGTATGCCATCACTACCGAACCAGTTTACTTGGCCCTTGATTAGGCTCGCCATCCAACCATGGGCCCATTGTCGTCTCTCGTGTTCTCTCGCCCATTCAAGGTCCTCCTCGCTCAAGCTTGGTAGTCTACTGTTTATGCATTCTTTCGTTTCTTTTTCTACTAACATTATTTCCTTCATTTCATCATCTCCATTGGCAATATAACTCTATTATGGCAACAACAGGATATTTTTACTATACCTTATGGTATAGCGTTTTTGTTCTTCTATGGCTAAGGATCGTCCTTCATTCGTTAATCAAAGTTAATTTAACTTCATGGACAGTATCAGTTCTTTCACTTGCAATCCTTCTCTGGGTTGATTCTTTTCTGAGACACAACCGAGTCAATGTTGGCGTCTCATAGTAAGATCCTTACTCTGTTAATATAGTCAGAAGTCTCCGACTCTATCCATACTTAAAGAGAATCAACTGCGCCGGGTTCATTCTCTTGATTTCTCTGGGTTGATTCTTTTCTGAGAAATAACCAACCCGGAATTCAGCTCTATTGCTGTTATCCTAGGATTTTTGTTTTCCTTTAGGAATATCCCTGTATCTATTCCGATAGCCGAGGGCCTCCCGTCTGACAGTGATCTGCTGCTGGACCATACTGTATCGTCATCGGCGACCCCATAGTTCTGGATTATCGTGTGTCCAACGATTATTGTCCTGTCTGGGTCGAGTGGGTACGCTACGGTGAAAACGTCCCTGGACCATAGTCTCTGTTCGTCGGTTTGTTCGTCCAAACTCGTTGAGTATGGCATGTCGGCGTAACCAGCGTGAACCAGTCTGAACCTATCGAGTACGATTTCGGTGGGAAGCGATCTGACAAACCCCATGATTTCCAACATCTTTTCTCTTGTCAGCGGTTTTTCTGAGGACCAGAAGCCGTTGCTAGAGTAATTCCCGAAACCATTGGTTTTTGACCAATCTATCATCATCATTTCCTCGTGGTTACCGAGCAGAGTGTGCCAGTTTCCTTGATTCATGAATAGCTCTACAACACCTACACTGTCTGGGCCTCTGTCAACCATGTCTCCGAGGCATATCAGAATATCATCCTCATCCAAATCAAGTCGCGAAACCAGTGCCTCGAGAGTCCTCCTGTACCCATGGACATCGCCAATAACCCATACTTTGTTGCCTGATTCTATGGCCTCGTGAATACGGTCCTCTAACTCCTTGTCCCTATGTTCTGGGCATTCTTTTTCCATTTTAGCCACCTAGAAGATATTCTCCTCATGGTATCTGATAAACCTATGTAAAATGGTTGAGCAGAGTTTGAGGGAGGTCTAGAGTATCGAGTCCAGTAACCACTCTGGATCGAATGGAATCAAGTCCTCATACCCCTGACCTACACCAGCGAGTACAATCGGCCTTCCAGTGGCATGGGCAATCGACATAGCGGCTCCGCCGTTTGCATCGGTGTCCATCTTACAAAGGACTGCTCCGTCGAACCTTAGCATGCTCTGGAATACCCTCGCCTGCTCCACTGCATCGTTCCCTGCAAGCGCGTCAGCGACGAAAAGGACCAGATGAGGGTTTGTTACCCTGTGGACCTTCCTGAGCTCCTCCATCAGGTTGGTCTTGTTCTGCATCCTCCCTGCCGTATCGATGATGACTATGTCGTCTCCCTTTGCCTTGGCCGAGTCCACTGCGTCCCTAGCCACGGCGGCCGAGTCCCCGCCCCTCTGGCTCGTGATGCATCTGACCCCGATCCTCTCAGCGTGTGCGGCCAGCTGGTCTATCGCCCCTGCTCTGAAAGTGTCCGCGGCGGCCATGACCACCGAATATCCCTCCTCGTTGAGGCGATATGCCATCTTAGCAGAGGTAGTAGTCTTCCCGGTCCCATTCACGCCAACCACCATGATGATGACGGGGGAGTCCTCGGACAGGAGTGCTCTGACTGTCTTGTCGAAGTCCCAGTAGCCCGCTGCGAGGAGCCTCCTCAACGAGGCCCTGAGTGCCTTCTCGAGCAACGTCGGTAGTGCCGTCTTGGTATTGACCCTGGAGCCGATGATCCTCGACTTCAGGGCATTGACAAGGTCCTCCGTCGCCGTATGGCCCATGTCGACCGAGAGGAGATCGGTCTCTAGCTCGTCTAGAATCCCGTCTAGTACCTCGCCCCCGCGGATTATCATCCCGCCTCTGCTGACCTCGGAGTCCGATAGGTCAACATCGAACGTCGCTGGTTCAGAGGCCACTAGTCTGAATCCGGTGGTCGTCTCCATGGGGTCTACGGGGCCCTCGTCCTTCCGAGAGCTGGCCTTCTTGGCCGCCTGCTCCCTCATAGCCAGCTTCCTGGTCTTCCTGTCGGATGCCTTCGCGAAGGGGTCACTCTCGGGCTCGTCGTCGTCCCACTCGTCGTCTTCTGGTTGCCTGGAAGCTGGTTCCTGCTGTTTCGAGAGAGATGTGTCCTCTTTCCTGGTCATCTCTAGCTTCTCTGATATTGCCTCTTGCGCTTCCTCTGAGTCCGGCTCGGCCAGGAGGCCCTCGTCGGGAGGGGTCTCCTTGACCTTCCTCCTGAACCTGTCGAAGAGCCCCATGGTATCACCTAGTCATCGAGAGTGAGCTCGGTTCCCCTTCTCCTACGGGGCTTCCTCTTGGGTTCGTCGTCGGAGGTACTGGTCACGGGCGCCTTCGGCTCGTCACTCGATTCTATCGCTGTCATCTTCTCGTTGAACTCCCCGGCCAGTGCCATCGTGCTCTCCTCGAGCTGGTCGAACTCCGTCTTCATCCTCTCGGCGAGGTCAGTGAGCTCGTTGTTCCTAGTGGAGAGTATCTCGGCGGCCTCGGCTCTCGTCCTCTCGGCCTGTATCCCACTGCCGATATCGACTACTGCGCCGTAGTCGGAGGGGATGTCAGTGATTATCTGGACGCCTGCTCCTAAGGGGACCATCGCCCCCTTCGTTCCGGCTTCCGGGATGCTCTCTAAGGCCTTCAGTGCGTTGACCTGCTCCATTCTGACCGCCTCCAAGCGTCTCAGTTGAGCCTCTAGAGCCTCCATTCGCTCTCTGTTGGCCTCTACGAGCCTTGCGATCCTCTGGAGCTCCTCCTTGGGGTCTGACACGTGCTTGGGAGCCGGTTGTCACCAATGAATCCGTCGTCCGATTGAATAGCGCGATTCTATTCTCCGTCCCAGATTCCCTCTGCGATCATGAACTCCATGACCCTCTGTGAGACGTTTGCCTTGTTGCCCCCTCTTACGCCTGTTGCGGAGACCGCGAAGATCTCGGGAGGGATGTCATCGGCCTCACGGACTTCGTACCCGACCTTGCGACCGTATGATATCGCCTCGATGTCGGGCATTACCCATGCCTCGACGTCCTCATCCGCGTACCTGTGCTCGATCATCCTCTTCCTGACGTCCGTGGAGAACGGGTCGGAGTCGGAGACTGGTGTGTCCCTGATGCCCACTACCACCTTCTTCCCCTGGTCCAGCTCCCTCTGTATCAGCCACTCATGGCCAACGTGCAGTGGTTGCCACCTACCGGGGAGCAGTACGGCCTTGGGCTTCTCGAACAGGTGTGCTAGCTGATCGACCATGTCGTCAACCGAGGCACCCTCAGAGCCGCTGGAGTCCAAAGTCATGTGAGCGCACTTTGGCTCGTCGAACGGGTCTGAGATGCCAGTGAAGTTGGCAATCTCCCCTGTTCTCGCCTTGGCGTAGAGTCCCTTGACGTCCCTGTCCTCGCATACCTCCAAAGAGGTAGAGACATGGACCATGACAGCATCTTCCGGGAGTATGTCGAGGATCTTCTCCCTGACGTCCTCGTAGGGGGTGATGAACGAGCATAGCACGTCCGTGTGCTTGGAGATCATCTTGGCCATCTTGGCTATTCCCAGGAGGTGTCTCTCTCGGCCCTCTCTCGAGAAGTCCCTGTTGGCGAAGAAGTCTCTAATCGTGTCACCATCCAGCACCTCACATCCGAAACGATCTGCCGCCGCCATTGCGATGGTCGTCTTTCCGGCTCCTGAGAGCCCTGTGAACCAAACTATTCTGTTACCCATGATATCCCCTTCTGGATACCGTCGGAGATAGGTTGTGTATATCATTGCGACGGGGGGCCGTTAAGTTGTTTTTCAGTGTCAGGACCACCATTTCTCATCTGTCTTCTCACTATTGCGAGACGCCTGGCTGATGATTTCCATCATCCTAGATAGATCGGTCTCGACGTTCAGGGTCTCGTCGCTGATTAGTTCCTGGCCAGCGTACTCCCTGACCCTTACTCTATCGTCCTGCGAGCCTTCCTCTAGGTACCTGAACTCCAACAGCCTTCCCTCGGCCTTCGACTCATCCAGGTAGAGGACGAAGGCGTCGTCGTCTATGTTAGACAGAGTACTGAAGAGGCCCCCCTCCGAACTGGCCTCGAAGGACATCTCCTGTCCATCGCTCAACAAGACTGTGAATGTCCTGTCCCCGCCTTTCAGTGGCTTGGCCTCGGAGTCCATGTACTCAGAAATGCTGGTAAGCTCCTCGAACTGCTCGTCAGACAGGCTGGAGCTCATTGACTTGAGCCTGATACTCCTGGCCTCCGCCTGCAGTTCCTTGGCCTCTTGGGGAGTATCCCATGTGTAGCCTCCATCCGACGTTTTTCCCTTGTATTCGAGCTTGTACCTCTTCCTCCTCTCCTTGGGAATGGCCCACTCGAACCTTCTCGTTGTGACGAGGAGCAGTAATGGAAGAACGTTGCACAGGGAGCAGCACACCGTGTACAGTACGTCACCGGTATCCACTAGCAGGTCAGTCCATGACTGCCTGACTAGTACGGCCTCTGATGGGTCATCCGGGTTGACGTAGCCGGTAGTGTTCTCTCCGGGGACCATGCCCCTCTCCTCCATCCATCTCTCTGCCTGACCATGGGTACTCAGATTCGGGGGGTAGGTCATATAGTCGGGACTGTAGTACGTCTCCCCTTCGATCTCCCATGAGAAGGATACTGATGGGAAGTTCCCGTTGTATCGGCAGTCCTCTTGCATGAAAGTCAACCAGTCGGTGCAGTGGGCATCATCCACCGTTGTCCACTCTACTCTGGCGTCAATTGGCTCCCAATGGGAGTTGTCTACCTCTAGTAGGGGTGCTGAGATTGCTGAGATTGCTGCGAATGATATCAGTATTGAGAGGACCATCAGGTTCCTAGGGACGTTTGTGAAAGCGAACATCGAGCCAAACATGAAGCCCATTGTCTTCAATTCTGCCAAATCCTGGCCTAGGTCTGACTCGCCCTCCGACCCCACGAAGGCGTTTCGTCACAGGTTAAGTTGTATAGTTATGGACAGCTTTGGCTACTGGGCCTCGACCCATGTCTCATTCCATCTGTTGTCAGATGTCACCAAGAAGAAGGGGTTCAGAACATCATCTACCAAGTCGTAGTCCAGTGATTTGCCGTCAGGGCCCACGACCGCGCCCCCTGCCGCCATGACTACCGAGTGAGCGGCCGCTATGTCCCAGCAGGACGTGGGGCCGAAGCGGGGGTAGAGGTCTGCCTTACCCTCTGCCACTACGCATGCCTTCAGCGAGGACCCCATCCTGATCAGCTCGTGTCTGCCGACGGCCTCCGCGAACTCCTCGTCCTTAGTACCCCTGTGAGATCCGCTGGCCACAAGTCTTGTCGGTTCGTCTTTCGATGATGGGCTGACCATTATCAGGCCATTTCCCTCGGGGCCGTCTCTCCTAGATGGGACGGTGGCCCCTCCGCTCCATGTGGTGCTAGTGGCCGGGGCGTGAACGACCCCGAAGACAGGAGACCATCTTGCCTCTCTCCTCCTCATCAGTGCGATATTCACAGTGAACATTCCGTTCTTCTTGATGAATTCCTTGGTTCCATCGAGAGGGTCGACGAGCCAGCAGAATGGCGATTTCATAGGGTCCCCAACATTGCCTTCCTCTGAGACTATCGGGATTTCAGGCGTCATTGATATCAGGCCCTTCGTGATGACGTCGTTCGCCGCTAGGTCCGCCTCCGTCAACGGGGACTCGTCGCCCTTAGTCTCGAAGTCAATGTTCTCTGACCTGTTGTACACCTCCATGATGGCGTGGCCCGCTTCGACCGCCAGCTCCGTTACCGCATCGAAATCGATCATTGTCAACCCTCAGAAGTCCTGGATATCCTCGGAGGATTTCTCTAGGTCCGCCCTGGCGCCCTCTGAGAGGTTGAAGAAGAAGGGGTCTTCCTCGCCCACTATGTTATGGAGAGATGAGACCGTCCTGGCCCATATCTCCTGCTTGGAGTTCCACTCGAGCCATCTGTCAACGAAGTCGCAGTGCCTCTGAATCTCCTCGTCCTCAGGATCCATTCGTCTTAGAATGGCGTTGGTCTGCGCCAGTATCATCCCAAAGGGTACGTTGATCTTGTATGTGGTGAATGGATTCCTCTCCTGGACGATAGTCAGGTGCTCCCTCCAGAGGCCCAGTGATACGTCATACGCCCATCCTATGGCGAGCACCGACAATAGGACCCCTAGTCCTATCCCCCCCAGTCCCCAATAGGTCATTGGTACTGCCAACAGGGTTTCGGAGGGGTCTATTCTCCAACTAACATAGGGCCAGATCAGGAGTGTGAGAGTTGAGGTCCAGAATACCATGGAAATAAGCGTCTGGCTCTGTTGTATGCGCCAGTACTGCCTCATCACGGACTTCTTCATCGTACCTGTGGCCCAGTGACTCCGCTTTCACCATTGCGTGTCCAAGACATCCTTCGGCGTCGTTAAATCGACGCCTAGAGCTTCTGTGAGCTCTTCGATGGCTCCCTGATAGCTCTCATGGGTGCGGATGCTTAGGCAGTAAGAGGATCTGGGTGACGCGTCGCCTCAGTTCCTGAAGTGTGAGATTACCTTGGGCTCTGTCGATTCAGAAGGATCGATTTCGACCATAGAGTCGATAATGACGAACCTTCTCTTAACCCTGTGCCTGCTGCCAAAATTAGAGTACACCTGCTCCGTGGCCTCTTCCTCGCTAGCTGCAACTACGTCCAGGGTATACGGCTGGTCGTGCTTTCCGGATCGGAATGTGCCTGTTGCCCTGTACGCCTTCATAGTGTACGCGACCTAGGGTCCCGATTTAACTAAAACGGCTTGGAAGTGACGCTCTGCGTCTGAGTAAATGAAGAATATTCATGGACGTTAGCTTGATGGGGGGCCGAGTCTCATGATGGATACTCTGTACGATTACGCCCATAGCGAGCTGGTAGCGTATGCTGGCATGATTCTGATACTGAGTGCTTTCGTCCTCGAGACCAGAGGCGTCCTGCAGAGCAAGGAGATGCCTTACTTGGTACTCATGGCGTCTGGATCTGGTCTCCTAGCAGTCCGTGCTTACCTCATAGACGAGTGGGCCTTCTTGATACTAGAGGTGGCGTGGTTCGCCGCCGCGGTTCTGGGGGTCTGGGCGATAGTGGGAGTGAAAGAAAAATAATACGGGGTGTTGTCCTGCACGTGTCAAAGGAGAGTTATGATGGCTGGTATGCTTGAGAGGTACCTCGGGAGGCCCATCCGAGATACGAGTTGGTGGATGTGGTTCTTCATACTGCCTGTAGTGTTATGGG
>CESQ01097713.1_pt1 | contig 11554 bp, 13 predicted proteins | sample 361401 | NCBI WGS metagenome assembly CESQ01 (sample SAMEA2622119, study PRJEB7988) | marine metagenome | isolation source: saline water (ENVO:00002010), including | reverse complement strand
TTGCCATAATTTTGTAATAATCTGAATATTGCAGAAAAAGCAGAGGGTACACCAGCACAAATTATTCCTTGATCTGGAACCTCTCTATAACCTTTAGTTACTAGATTTAAAAAATTAAATTTAATAGGTGATTTAGTGTTTCCGTTTAATACAATTGGTTTACCAGATGATGGTTTTAGTATCATCACACCTTCACCCCCCATTCCAAACATTTGAGGGTTAACCAAACTCTCAACTAGCATAGCACCTGCAGCAGCATCAAAAGCATTACCCCCATCTTCATTTAAAATAGAGTAGGCGGTAGTAGCAGATAGATTAGAATGAGTTGCTATAGAGCCATTTGTGCCCGAATAACTGGGAACAAAACTGTTTATACTGTTATCTTCAACTCTAAAAGATCTATTGTTCATTATATAGTTATAATCTCCTCAGCAGATGTTGGATGAACTGCAACTGTTTTTCTAAAATCATCTAAGGTATTTTTCGAAATTATATTTACAGCTAGTAGCTGAATTAATTCAGCTGCATCATCAGAAATTATATGAAATCCTAATAAGGATTTGTCTTTTTTACTAACAATGACTTTATAGAGAGTATCTTTATTATTGTTCAGAAATGTTTTTTTCATTGATTTAAAGCTAGTTGTTAATTCATACGCATCTATCTTATTTTTTTTTGCCATATCTAAGGTAAGACCAACTGAGCCTATTTGAGGTGAAGTAAAAACAGCTGTTGGAATATTTGTAAAGTCATATTCTATAATTTTTTTACTGTTAAATATTTTATCTGCCAAAAAGTGCCCTTGTCTTATAGCAATTGGAGTTAAATTAACATAATCAATTACATCCCCAATAGCATATATACTTTTATCATTCGTTTGAAAATGTCTATTAACTTTTAAAGAATGATTTGAATTTAATTGTGCTTTGGTATTTTCTAATTTCAAATTTTTAGTATTAGCTACTCTACCTATGGCAGATAAAATGAAATCTGTTTTTAATAATTTTTTATTAGACATTTTAACTATTAAATCCTTTTTAATTTTTTTTACCTCAATAATCTTTGAGTTAAGATGAAATTTAATTTTATTTTTTGAAGTATTACTAATTAAAAAATTAACAATATCTTGATCAAAATTTTTAAGGATTTTGTTACCCCTGTAAACCAAATCTACTTTTACACCTAAATTTGAAAAAATATATGCAAATTCAACAGCTATATATCCACCTCCCTCTATTGTCATTCTTACGGGTAGCTTATTTAATTTGAAAATATCATCACTGTTTTTTATGTATTTATTACCTAACTTTATTTCACTTTTTCTTGGATAGCCACCAGTTGCTATTATAAAGTTTTTAGCCTTTAAAATTTTATTTCCTACTTTAATGCTTTTAGAGTCTTTAAAACTAGCTTCACCTTTAATAATTGTAATTTTATTTTTTGATAAAATATTTTCATAAACTTTGTTTAATCTTTTAATTTCTGTGTCTTTTTTTTTTAAAAATTTACTCCAATTAAGTTTTGGTGTATTAATCTCCCATCCAAAAGATTTATAGTTGTCTAAGTCTTTATTTAATTGTGAAAGATAGTAGTAAAGTTTTTTTGGTACACATCCTACATTTACACAAGTTCCTCCAAATTTATTATTTTCAACAATAGCGACTTTAGCCCCGTGAACGCTTGCTATTCTCGCAGCACGAACGCCCCCTGAACCTGCGCCAATTACTATAAGATCATAAACCATTTATTTTTTGTAAGATTTCTCTATAAAGTCATATATGTCTTGGAAGTCAATTTCAAAATCTCAATATTCTCAATTACTTGGTTCCTTAGAAACAAAAAATGAGAACAATAAAGATTACTATAGAATGTCTGTTAATCATTCCCATTTGAACGCTGGAAACTTTGCTCATGGTGGTTTTTTAATGTCATTTTTAGATAATGTAATGGGTAATGCTGCATATAAAAGTTTTGATAATTCCCCCTGTGTAACAATATCAATGTCAACTCATTTTACACAATCAGCCTCTTTGGGGGATGAATTAATTGGACAACCAATCATTGAAAAAAAAACAAAAACACTGTCATTTGTAAACTGCCAAGTCTTTTCAAAAGATAATTTAATAGTTTCAGGAAGTGGTATTTGGAAAATTATTAATTTTAAAAAAAACAATACTTTCACTGAAAAAATCAAAAAAGATGATGGTGGTTGGTAATAAATAATTATCAAAGAGACTAAATTTGAATTTTAAGATAAATGAAATTTATGCCTGTAAGGCATTATTCTTTTCTATTTCTTTTTTTGTAGGACTTTGGACAGTTAGAATTCCAGATATTAAAGATCAAATTGGAACTGATTATCAGGGGATGAGTTTTTTATTTGTTATTTTTTCTCTTGGTTCAATTTTGACAATGGTTATTGCACCAAAAGTAATTCAAAATTTTTCAACCAAAATTATAGGCCTGGTAACTGGTTTTGTAATTTCTTTTTTATGGGTGTTTATACCCTTTGTGTCTTCCTTCTATCAAATGGCTGTATTAAGTTTTATATTTGGATCTTCATATGGGGTTATTGAAATTGTTCTTAATTTACAAGCTACTTCATTAGAGAAAAAATATCAAAAACCCATTATGTCAGGAATTCATGCATTCTGGAGTATAGGACTTTTAGGAGGTTCTTTTGCAACAAGTTTATTTCTTGAGTATGAAATTAGTTTTTTAATCAATTCTTTAATTTTTATAGCTTTAATATTTCCTTTAATTTTCTTTGGGAGCCTAACACTTAAAAATGTAAACTCATCTCAACAAACACTAACTGCTATCTTTTTTAAATGGCCGAAGATAGTTTTAATTTTGGTAATTTTTTCTACTACATGTGTTTTTTTAGAGGGAGGTACCGACTCTTGGGGAGCACTTTATATGAGGGATTATCTATTTGCTGAGGGTTTTAATATTGGAATTGCTGCAATAGTATTTAATGGTTCAATGGTTCTAGGAAGACTTACAGGTGATAAATTAAAATCAATTTTTGGTATCTATAATTTTTTGTTTGTATCAATAACTTTATCTCTCTTTGGGTCTTTAATTATTTTAATTAGTAGCTCTATCTTTATATCAATAATAGGATTTGTTATTGCTGGTTTTGGAGTCTCCTCTGTTGTGCCTATATGCTATACTCTAGTTTCTAGAATAAAAAACTTAGATCAAACAATAGGTATTACGATAATTACACTAGCCGTATATGGAAATTTTACTATCGCACCACCTATATTGGGATATACAGCTAATTTATTAGGGGTTCAGTATGTTTATTTACCTATTTCTTTTCTATTTATAGCTTGTGTAGGTTTAGCATTTTTTAACAAAAAAATATTAAAACTTAGTTCTTTTTAAGGATTAGAATATTTCCAAATATTATCATGATAGCCCCAATAACTAAATTTATATTCCATATTAATCCCTCAAATATTGTAGAAACTAATAGCGCTATTAAAGGCATAATTATGGCTACGTACGCTGCATCATTTGAACCAATTTTTTTAATGAGATTTAAATATAGGGTAAATCCAAATACACTTCCAAAGATAGAAAGATAGATTAATGATAAATTATAACTATAAGAGAAATCAAACTCTAAGGGAACTCCGGTTATTACTAAATATAATAATAGGCTAATAGATCCATATAACATTCCATATCCAGTAACAGGTACAACTGGTAATTTAATTTTGGAAGTGAATGCTGAAACTAGGTTCCCCAAGGAAGCAAAATAAGTCGCTATTACTCCTAAAAAGATTCCAAAGCTTGTAGTGCTAGAGAATGTAAAATTACTTATTTCATCATAAAAAATTAGAATTAAACCTAAAGTGCCAATACTTCCTCCTAAGATGGTTGCGATATTGGGAAGATTTCTATGAAAAATGATATTATTTAGAACATTCATAAATAATATCGATGAAAAGCATAAAGCTACAAAACCGCTTATTAAATATTGCGTTGATAGATAAAAAATTACGTAATTTATATTGAACAACAGAATACCTAAAATCGCTATATAAAGATGTTCTTTAAATAAAAATTTAAGTTTAAAACCTTTTACTAGACAAAATCCTAATAAAATTAAAGATGCTAAAAAAAAACGATAAAAAACAGAAACCATTGGATCAACAATTCCTAATTGAAATTTTATAACGTACCAAGTTGGCCCCCAACATAATAGTGTCGCTATAAATAAAAATATAGTAGAGTTCATTTATGCCTTCATTTGATGTTGTATCTTCACCAGATTTACAAGAAATCGATAATGCCATTAATAATACTAAAAGAGAAGTTGATAATCGCTTTGATTTTAAAAATACTAATTCAACAATAGAAAGAGCAGATTACTCTATAACAATTGAAACTACTGATAATACAAAGTTGAATCAATTTAATGATATTCTAAAAAATAACATTGTAAGAAGAAAAGTAGATCCTAAATTTATTCACGTAAAATCTACAGAGACAGCTTCAGGAAATAGAGTTAGACAGTTTGTAGATATATTAAATGGTATTTCAAAAGAAGATGCCAAAAAAATAACTAATTTAGTAAAAACTTCAAAAATGAAAGTTCAAGCATCCATCAATGGCGATGAGGTTAGAATAACTGGAAAGAAAAGAGATGATCTTCAGACGATGATAGATTTACTTAAGCAAAGTGATCTTGGAATTCCACTACAATATCAAAACTTTAGAGATTAAATTTCAAATATTTGTTTTGTTTTAAAATCTATCAGCTTAATGACTGTAAGTGTTTTAATAAAACTAATAAATTCTTTAGTTAAAACTTGAATAGTTTTTGTATTTTCTAAAGGATGGAAATTACATAATTCAAATTCTGTAATCTCTTTATCAAGATAAAAGATAACGTCTTTATCAATATTATTAACTAACGAGTAGGGGCTAACTGAGCCGGGCTTCACTCCTAATTTTTCAAATAAATAATCAGGGCTACCAAAAGATAAGTTACCTTGACATGAGATTAAATTTTTTATTTCCTTTAAATCAACTTCTCTATTATCCAAACAAGAAATTAAAAAAAAATTCCTTTTTTTATCTCTTAAAAAAAGATTTTTTGTATGGGCGCCTTTCATATTCATTTCAGTTTTTAGTTTACTTGACTCTTCTACTGTATAAAAAGCCTCATGTTCAAAGAGTTCATAATTTATTTGGTTTTCACTTAAAAGGGTGAGTAAATTTTGCACTTCTAATTTCATGATTGATGACTAATATAAATATATAAATATGAAAAAAAATAAAATTAATAGAAGAAATTTTCTTAAAAAAACCACTATCCCAGTAATAGGTGCGGCATCATTGAGTAGTTTCAATATTCATGCTGCAGTGACTTCCGAGTTAAGCATGGTTACTTCATGGCCAGAAAAATTTCCAGGAATAGGGCTTGGTGCTAATAGATTGGCAAAAAGGATAGAAAAATTATCCAATAATAAAATTAAAGTTAACGTTTACTCCGCTGGTGAATTGGTACCACCTTTTGGTGTTTTTGATGCTGTTTCATCTGGAACTGCAGATCTATATCATTCTGCAGAATTTTATTGGGGAGGAAAAAATAAAGCATATCCTTTCTTTGCAGCTGTTCCTTTTGGAATGACTGCCGAGGAATTTAATTCCTGGATATATCTTGGTGGAGGGCAACAATTATGGGATGAATTAGGATCCAATTATAATCTTAAACATTTTGTCGTAGGTAACACTGGCTCTACCTTGTTTGGCTGGTTTAAAAATGAATTAAATACCCTTGAGGATATATCAAAAATAAAGATAAGAAGCCCGGGTATGGGGGGTGACTTGTTAAAGTCTATGGGTGCAACACCTATAAACATTCCTGGCGGTGAAATTCTACAATCCTTATCTAGCGGTGCAATAGATGCTGCAGATTGGTCTAATCCTGTTATGGACCTTGCATTTGGTTTTTATAAAGTTGCAAAATATTGCTATTACCCCGATTTTAAAAAGCCAACTGTTTCAATTTCTTTAGGTATGAACTTAGATAAGTGGAATTCTTTAGATCAAAGTATTAAAAGTATTATTCAATATGCTTGTCAATCTGAAAATCAAGAAATGCTTTCTGATTTTATGTATAAGGAAGTTAGGGCAATTGATAAATTAAAATCTCTGGGTGTTAATTTTAAAAGATTACCTAACGAAATTGTTGTAGAGGCTAAAAAAAACGTAAGTAACGTTTTAGATAACTATGCTGATACTGAAATTGGATCTAGAATAAGAGAAAGTTATTTCAATTATTTAAATCTCAGGACTAATTATAAAGATTTTGATATTTCAAATTACCTCAACTTTAGGAAATTATAAACTTCAATAACGTGTGTGGTAGATACTCATTAGACTTAAATAAATCAAAAACAAGTTTTAAAAAAGATACTTTAGATAAATTTGATAAAATTTTTTCATTCAAAAATCTAGATATAAGCCCTTCATCACTAAGTCCTGTAATTTCCTTTAATAACAATGAATATGTTTTTGATTTATTTAAGTGGGGGTTTGACTTTGATTGGCTCCCTAAGGGGAAGGTTTTATTTAATGTCAGATCAGAAACAGTTGCAGATAAAAGTTTTAGTAAAGATTTATTAGCAAGAAATCGATGTCTAGTTCCATTTAACTTTTATTTTGAATGGCAAAATATCGGTAAAATAAAACAAAAATTCAAAATTTTTACCTCTAATGATGTCTCATATTTTGCAGGTATTTATTTAAAGAGTACTACTGATAGTCAATTTTCTATTTTAACTAAATCAAGTGCTTCCAATATTGAACATATACATCAAAGAAACCCCATCATTGTTAGCAATAATAAAATAAGGAAATGGTTTTCAGGAGATTACAAAGATGTAATTAATAGCGATTCTGTTGAATTAAATTTTGCAGCAATATAAATCTTATTTTTTAAGTCTAAAGAATGAGAGTAGCCTCTCAATCCCTGAAAAATTTGCTTCTAGCCTGGCATAAATATTATCTATCTTGTTAATATGAGCATCTAGTCTCTTATAAAGGTGATCAATTTTCTTTTCTAAACGATTGATTTCACTATCTTTATTTTTTGTTTTTTTTTTAACAATTTTCTTTTTTATGGTAGACATTCTTTATCTTAACATATTTTAAATATATTTATTGAAAGAATTAGGAGAAGCGTGCATTTACCTCAGGTATCCAATTTTTAATTTTTTGAATTCTGTTTTTAGGAGAGGGGTGAGTAGATAAGAACTCTGGAGTAGAGGTCTTTTGTGCTTTTTTCATCCTTTCCCAAACTTTATAAGCCTCGTTGTTGTCATATTCTGCCATTGTCATAAAAGCTAAACCTAAATAATCGGCTTCTGACTCTTGTAATCTGTTAAAAGGTAAAAATATGCCCAAATCAACTAAATAATCGTCTGCAGATGTACTAGAGAGAGCACCTTCAAGAGCAATATCTAATATAGTTTTTCCTACATTTATTGCCACAGATTGGCTAGCTCTTTCTACGCTGTGTCGTGCAACAGCGTGAGCTATTTCATGGCCCATAACCGATGCAATACCATCATTGTTAGCTGTAACATCTAAAATACCACTATAAAATGCTATTTTACCTCCAGGCATACACCATGCATTTAATGTTTCTTTGTCATCAATTAGTATAAATTCCCAATTATAGTCTTCCAACCTATCTGACTGCCCCATATTGTAAAAATATCTTTCTACGGATTCAGTAACTCTTTTACCAACTTCATTCAATGCCATAAATTCATTCCCAGATTTAATGATCTTTTCCTTTTGTTTTACAGTTTCATAGGCTTTTATAGATTGTTTGTTTATTCGGTCCTCTGATACAAATGAAAGTTGTTTTCTGTTGGTAATTGCTACTTCTGCGCAAGAGGGCAACAACAAAGGAGCGCAGCAACAACACGAAAATTTTTTAATAAAATCTCGTCTTTTAAGTTTCATAATATTAATATAATAAAACAAAATCACATGACAACTTGTTATATTAACGGAAAATATAAACCACTCAGCAAGTCTTTTATCAGCATAACTGATAGGGGTTTTCAATTTTCAGATGGGGTTTATGAGGTGATTGCTATTTATAATGATAAATTTGTCGATGAAATACTTCATTTAAATAGGTTAAAAACTTCTCTAAAAAAGCTACAAATAAAATTAGACCTTTCAATTAATCAAATACAAAATATTTCACAAAAAATAAAAAAGGTTAATAGTATATCGAATGGTATTATTTATATCCAAGTTACAAGAGGCAATCAATCTCCCAGAGACCATAAATATAAAGCAAAATTGAAACCAAATTTTATCATATATTCCATTAAAAAAAATTTTAAAAATCTAGATAAATTAGCCATTAAAGGAGTAAAAACCTCTCTTTATCCTGACATTAGATGGTTACGATCAGATATAAAAAGTATTTCTTTACTTGGTAACGTGATGGCAGCAAATCACGCCAATAAAAATAACTGCCATGAGTCTATTTTATACGATCATAAAAATAATATTACTGAGGGCAATTCATCAAGTATTTGGATAATAAAAAAAGGTGTTTGTTATACTCATCCAATTACTTATAGAATTTTAAGAGGTTGTACTAGGAATAAACTAATAAGTATTTTAAAATCAAATAATCTTAAATTTGAAGAAAAAGTATATTCTATTAAATTATTAAATAATGCTGATGAGGTTTTTATGACTAGTGCCACTAATTTTATAATGCCTATCATAAAAGTAGATAATCATAAAATAGGTAACGGTAAACCCGGACCTATTAGTCTAAAACTTAGACAGGAATTTATAAAAGCAATTTGAAAATTACTTCTTATTTTGTTCTGTTTTTAATGACTCCATTAATAGCAATTTGCGATGTAAAATCAGTATATTTTGCAGGAGGATGTTTCTGGTGTGTAGAGGAAGTATTTGAAAAAATTGACGGAGTAAAAGAGGTATATTCAGGATATTCGGGAGGTCACGTTAAAAATCCATCCTATAGAGATGTTGTTAAAGGTGATACTGGTCATATAGAAGCTGTCAAGATTGATTACAATTCAAATGTTATTGATACTAATAAACTTCTTAAAACTCTTTTTTTAAATATAGATCCATTTGACAGTGGTGGACAATTCTGTGATAGAGGCTATTCATACAAAAGTGCAATTTTCTCAAATGATCAAAATTTAATAAATGAGGCTAATGACTTAATTAATACAATCGAGTTAAACCACAATAAAAAAGTTGAAATCCTAATATTGCCTTTTAAAAACTTCTATATGGCAGAAGAGTATCATCAAGATTACTACGACAAAAATCCAATAAGATATAATTATTATAAATTCAGTTGTGGTAGAGAACAAAGAATAAAAGAGCTGAAAGTGAATTTAGGGTGATTAAACTTTTAATTTTTATTTCTTTAATAGCAATTTGTATTTATATCTTTTTTGGTAATCAGTTACCGATCAAATTTAAGAAATATTTTATAATTTTTTTTATATTAATTATTGGTTCATTATTAATTTTTTCAGGAAAATTAAATTTTTTACCAGTTGCTTTGGCTCCTGCTTTACTCTTTTTTAGAAGAATTTCATCACTATTAAGTATTTTAAATTTTTTTAGCAAATCTGCTTTTGGTAGTAAGTTTAATCCTAAGATTAATACAAAATACCTTAATATAAAAATAATTATACAAACTAGACAGGCTAATATTGAGGTAATTAAGGGAGAGTTTAAAGGAAGAAGTTTTTCATCTTTATCTAAAAGTGAAATAGATAAGCTTTTAGAAGAATTAAAATTAAACGATCCTAAGGGATACAATTTATTAAATGTAATAATCAATCAAACACAACAAAATTCACAAGGTGCTCAATCATCTCATATGACAAGTGATGAAGCCTTATCAATTTTAGGATTAGAAAAAGGAGCAAATACAGAGCAAATTAAAAAGGCTTACTATGATTTAATGAAAAAGTTTCACCCTGATAAAGATGGGAATAATTATCTTTCAAACCTCATTACTGAAGCTAAGAATAAACTTTTAAATGAATAAATATAATCTATAAGACTGTTATCTTTATGAATAACATCAAAAATCTTGCAATTATTGCTCACGTTGACCACGGCAAAACTACCCTTATTGATAATCTTTTAAAACAGTGTGGAATTTTTAGAGAAAATCAGGAAATTACCGAAAGAATTATGGACTCTAATGATTTAGAGAAAGAAAGAGGAATTACTATCTTAGCTAAACCAACATCTATTATATTTAATAAAACTAGAATTAATATTATAGATACACCAGGCCATGCTGATTTCGGTGGTGAAGTAGAAAGAGTTCTCTCAATGGTTGATGGTGTTATTCTTCTGATAGACTCTTCTGAAGGACCTATGCCACAAACAAAATTTGTCCTAGGTAAGGCTTTAAAGCAAGGACTAAAGCCAATTGTAGTAATTAATAAAATAGATAAATCTGACGCAAGACCAGATGAAGTGCTTAACGAAGTTTTTGATTTATTCGTATCTTTAGATGCTACCCCTGAGCAATTAGATTTTCCTATTCTTTATGCCTCTGGGAGAAGTGGTTGGTGCTTGAGTGAACTTACAGAGGACAGAATTAATCTAACTCCTCTCTTAGAAAAAATAATTGATCATGTTCCATCTCCTGATGTGGATAATTCTAAACCTTTTGCAATGTTATCAACTCTTTTAGACTCAGATCCATATCTGGGTAGATGCTTAATAGGTAGGGTTGAGCAAGGATCGGCAAAAATTAATGATAGTGTTCATGCATTAAACTTATCAGGAAAGGTGATTGAGACAGGCAGACTTACAAAACTCCTAAAGTTTGAAGGTATGAAAAAGATTGTAGTAAATGAAGTAAATACTGGAGATATAGTTTGTATTGCCGGTTTATCAATAACATCTGTTTCTGATACAATTTGTTCAACTGATGTAATTGAGCCAATCAAATCAACACCAATTGATCCCCCAACAATGTCTATTAATATCATGGTAAATGACTCTCCTTTAGCAGGAACTGAGGGAAAAAAAGTTACTTCTACACTAATTAGAAATAGGCTCATTGATGAGGCAGAGACAAATGTAGCCATAACGTTCTCTGAAAACCAAAATAAAGATTCTTTTGAAATAGGTGGAAGAGGTGAATTGCAACTGGGAGTGCTGATTGAAACTATGAGGAGAGAGGGCTTCGAATTAAATCTCTCTAGACCAAGGGTAGTTTATAAAGAAATAAATGGAATTAAATGCGAGCCTTATGAGGAAGTAACAATTGATGTAGATGAAGAGTTTTCAAGTGTTGTAATAGATGGAATGAATCAGAGAAAAGCTGAAATGGCAGATATGAGAAAGTCGGGAATAGATAAAACGAGATTAGTATTCACTGCACCCTCAAGAGGCCTAATAGGCTATCAGAGTAAGTTTTTGACCGATACAAGAGGCACAGGAGTAATAAATAGGGTTTTTCATTCGTATAAGCCATTTAAAGGTG
>CESQ01147306.1_pt1 | contig 11619 bp, 7 predicted proteins | sample 361401 | NCBI WGS metagenome assembly CESQ01 (sample SAMEA2622119, study PRJEB7988) | marine metagenome | isolation source: saline water (ENVO:00002010), including | reverse complement strand
CCCCCCATCTTCTATACGCGATTTTATCCACTTTGGCACGGCTTCAATTTGTCCAGTCATTATGACTCGATTAAATTCACCTGGGAAAGCAACAGGTGCTATCTCTAAATCCTCTATATTTCTTATATCTACAGTTGGCCAGTGAGATAATCTTTCTTTGGCATGATTTACTACTTCGCTTGATGGATCTAAAACATTCACTCTGCCATTTTCCCCCACTATTTGTGCTATTAACGCGGCTAAATATCCTCCTTTACATCCGACAATAATTACCTCTTGTGCCTTAGACAATTCCATATGATGCAGTAATGTAATAATCATATGGGGGGCTGAAATGGTTTTGATATTGCCAGAAGTTGACTCAATATATGGAACAGGCCTATCAGCGAAGAATGGGGCAACATCATAATCAGTAAAGTCTTCTAAATCAACATTTAGCATCGCTTTTTTAACTTCCTGCGGGACCAAGACACCTTCTTTGGAAAGGCGTCTAAGTAGGTCCGCCGTCCGGGTCATAACAAGACTATAACCTCGTGTCTTGTAAATGATGCCATCAATTTGACCTTGTCTCAAATTTCTCTTCAACAATCTCATCTATAAAACTAATATTTTCTTCGTGCTCTTTAACTGCCATTTGAATCAATTCGTCATCAGTTATTTGGTCGAATTCTTCATGTTTCATTTCAGAAATTTGTGATTTGATTGATTTTTTGATGTCATTTAATACATTTATCATATTGTCAACTAAATTCGTGTCCTCGTTTTCAACTTCAAGAGAAATGGTTTCAATCAATGACTTTACTAATTTTGGGTCGGTATATGATTCATCAAATGATGAAAAAATATCATCCATTAATATTGATTCTATACGAGCTAAATGTTCAGAAATAGTAGCTCTGGCTAGTCCAATTTCGCTTGCTAAATCAGAGATTCTAGTTCTTTTAGGAATATCAAAAAAACCTCTATCATAAGCGAATTTTGCGATTTTTAGTTGCTTTGTTGATAGTGCTGATTGATTAATTGTTGAGTTAAAATCAAGACTTCTTGCGCTAATTCTATCAGGCTGAGCAATTAATCTTGCTAAAGTAGAAATCAGTTTAAGCTTAATTGGAGAACCTTGAATGATGTATGTTAATCCTTCTCCGTCAAGTCTACTGCCAGGTACTGAACTTGTTCCATTAGTTCTAGCATTTAGATTAGAAACGGAATGATTTAGTTTGACTAATAGTAGATAACTATCAGAATTATCTTTTGGTTCAAGAATAATATCAAGAAGTTCAAGGAAATGTAAATCTACTAAGTCATTAGGTGATTTTCCTTCACAAAAATCCACCTTTAGAATTATTCTAATATCCTTTGGGACTCTTTTTACATAACAAATAAACTCTGCTTGTTTGAATAGTTCGGTAAGTTCTCCGATATCCAAATTCTTAATTCGAGATCTTTTCCAAAATAAGGTGACCTCTCGCATGTGACTCCTAAAGGCATTCGTTTGATAACTTCTATTGATAAATGATCTATCAATTTCTCATTTCTAACCATGCTAAAAATGAAACAATCGGCAGCAAAATGAGTAACATTCGATTTAGTTTATTTTGATAATCATTATATTCATTTGAAGTCACAGGATTAACTTCTATAGACTTGGCTTTACGAGTTCTTCGCAATACTCCAACTTTTTCTTCGACCCTTTTTAGAACACGATTTCTTAGTTCTGGAGATGAACTCTTGGAATTACCTCTGCCAACTATAAATTTGACAGTAGTTCGTTCTGCTAATTGAAGTGCAGCATCTACTACACCTTCGATGTTGTCAAGATTGTGCATATCAATTCTAAGATTAACTCCATCACTTGAAATGTGACTAAGTACACGCCATTTACCTTGTCCTTCATTAAATTGTGATAATTTTTCTCTGGCTTCAATAAGTGGTTCTTTAGTCAAAATTACTGGTCTGCGACGTCTAGCAAGAAAAGGTCCAAGAATAATGGAGAGCAAAAATGGTGGAATACACATCAAGGAAACAGTTCTTTGAATATTTTCAGCATCTGTCAGGACAGAAATTGTGGCTAGGGAGAACCCTAAGTATAGCCCTATTAATCCGCCAGCTTGAAAGCCCATCGTCAATCCAACGGGCTCTCCTTTAGCATCCTCCATGTATTATGCTATGACTAGGGATAGATGAAGACTTTGACATCAATTATTTTTAACTATCAATTTGTGGCTCAATCGTGAATAAGAACGGACTCAGTTCAAGAGACCGTGAAAGGAAGGTTGGAAATTGGGTATTTTTTATTTCTAGTTTCTTTTTTGTGTCTTTCTTTATTGCTCCCATGGTTTTAGATTCTGGAGAAATTCCCGAGTTAAACAATGGCCGAGCTAATGCTTTTGATTTTGCTACGACTGATGGATTGTGGTCTAATGGTAATATAAATTCAAATGAAACATTTGCTTGGACTGAATTAGATCCATACTCAGGTTTTATCTACGCATTTGGTGATTTGAATTGTCATAACAAACCAGAACGTTCACTAAAAATTAATGATAATCAAATGCCTGTTTGTACTAGAGATGTAGGAATCTTTTTTGGACTTGCAGTAGGTGGATTTTGGTTTTCTAGAAAGGGCTACAATCGCTGGACAGTCAAGGATACATGCCTTTCACTTATTCCAGATAAATGGCTATTAGGCACATACCAGTCAAATAGAAGAACTGTAGTTTGGCTATTATGTGGCATAATTCTTTGTTTGCCGTTAATTGTTGATGGTTTTACTCAATTACTAACTTCTTATGAATCAAACAATATTACTAGGCCAATAACAGGAATTGGTTTTGGAGTTGGCTTAGGAGTTTTGATTAGTGCAGCTTACTCTGCTAGGTCCAAATTTTTCAAATCAGCAGCCCAGGTATCATTGCCAGGTGGCATGAAATTCCGCCTTGTTGAAGAAGAATGATTATGGAGGGGGAGTTTTCCACCATATAATTAGTTCTTCTTTGGTACTTGGTATAGGGCAATTATCATGTCCACTAGTAAGAATATTTAGTCTTTCAAAAACATCATTAATCGACTTCTTTATTTGATAAGCAGGAATTTTGGAATTGGATAAAATTTCTTCCAAAGCATTTTCCCAGTTACCTTTAGGATTTGCTCTTCTCCAAGATGATATTGAACTTCTAAGTGGCCATAGTGCCAGTGACAATCTACCAAATCCTACTCTGTCCTGTTTTAATTTGAACACTTTAGCATCAGAGAATGGTATGTGATTAAATTGTTTATTAATCCATTTTTCTTCTTCTAACCACTTGACTAGACGTTGTGTATGTCTCCTAGTAATCATTCTATGGGGGCCGAGAAGTTTATGTAATTTTGGTACTTCTGTAGATCCTCCAATTAATGAAAGGGTGCCTAAAATAGCCCATGATGAGAAAGAAAATGGATTTATCGGGACATCAAATTCTTTTGCAGATTCTTTTGGCCAGTTATTTTCAACAAAATTCATCCAATCTGCTGGGCTTTTTCCACTTAACCAACCTTCATGAATTGCGCTTAGGTTTACTGGAGCCCCTGGGAGTCTAGTTTGAGTTTCAAGATTACCAATCAAGCTACTAAGTAAGTACCTGTCTACTTTGTCTGAATCAACATTCAATGGAGGTGGTTTTTTGTTGAAGAAAGTCCTCAATGTTTCAGCAAGTTTTTTTCTTAAATCATCCAAACCAGATTCATTTAAAATAGGTCCAACAACTTGACATTTGTCAAATGGTTCTGATACTGTAATTTTCCCTGACAATAGTTCGCTGAAGCCCTTTCTTATTTTCTTTTGAATTTCAGTAGTTTCAAAATACTCCTGCTTATTACTGGTCATTCTCAAGGTTCCAGAACGAATTCTTTTCATTGCTTTCTCAGGATCACAATCTATCCAAATAACCAAATCTGGTATCATTGCAGCAGAATTCATTTTTACTACATCATCAATTCCTAAATCTCCAACTATTCCTTGGTAAATTAAAGAAGAGTGAATGTTTCTATCTGAAATTACAACATGTCCTTTGTCGAGTAATGGTTTGATAAAAGTATGAGAATGATCTAATCTATCTGCTGCGAAAAGACCTGCTTCTTCTAATGGTGTTTTGTCACCTTTCATCACAGAAGAAAGTGCTAGCTTTCCAAGTTCACTATGTCTTCTAGGTTCATGTGTTGAGTGAATTTTTGGGAACGGAAAGTTTGCAAGTAATTCACCAATAATTCTAGCAGCCTCTCCTTTACCAGACCCATCACCTCCCTCAACCGAGATAAGATACATGTTTAATCCTCAGTATAGTCTTCATATTGATCTTTTACGATTCCATTGAGTGCCATTCCTGAAAGAATTAGAATAGGCCCTATCCAAATCAATCCTCTACTGAACAGGGCAATACCAGCTAGATATTGAGTTCGACGATATTTCTTTCCACGGCGAACCTCAACCGATGCCTGTATGCCAACAAAACCAGTAATTATAGTCAAAATTGCCAAGAATGTTGAGAGTGCTACCGATGCTTCAAGTGACCAACCTCCTTCACCACTAACAGCATTCTCTTGAATTATGTTTGAAGAATTACCTTCAACCATAGTAAATGGGGAGATTAAACCATTTTCCGCTCTAAATGTTCTTTCTACGGAGTCATATCCAGATATTACTACTCTTAATTTCATAATTTCGGGTTTTACATTGTCAAATTGGAAGTACCCGTTTTCATCTGAACTTTCTGTTTGAATCACAATTACACTTTTATCTTCATATAATTCAATTGTAGCATTCTCTAATGTCACTCCATCAATAGTAAGAACTTGACCAGTTATATCAACAGTATCGGCTTCATTAAAGAGTGAAGAATTTAGTAATTCATCGGGATTACCTTGCAGTAATATTCCGCCGCTAACAATTCCCAATATGCTACCAATAAGGACCAAAATTGCTACAATCATCCTCAAACGTTCTCTTTCGTCATAGTCTAAGTCAATCATTGGCTTAACTACAATTTCACGTTCTTCTTTATTATCTGCCAAATCAGTCAAATTTAGTGAAGGATCAACATCTTTAGTTCCGATTTGCTCTTGAACGCGCTCCCTTAACGCCGCTCTTCGCTCTTCGAAACTTTTCTCCGACATCACAAAGCCTCCCGAATAAATGACCCTTGAGGTGCGCGGATAATACCTCTTCCCTCAAATGTCCGCGCACAAGGTTACAGTTTAAGACTAATATCTGCCATCAAAATTAGTACTAAAATAAACGATACAATAATTATCGATATATAGCCTACAGACCTGCTTTTTTCAATAGTTTTCTGGTTCGAATCATCCACATTTGAATCAGAATTTATAGTGAGATTATTGTCTAATTCGTCATTATTTACTTGAGACGGTTCTAAGGTCCATGCCGAGGTTCTCAATCCGATCTCCAGTATACTACCAATTAATCCAAGAGACTCAGCACTAACTTTGTCTGCAGTGTCCTCATGAGTATGCCAATATCCGCCCCAACGTTCAGCATCTTCTCCGTAATTGATATCGATGAAATTAATTGCAGGTATTCCCGCTTCATGAGCAGGTACATGGTCGTCAATAACGCCTCTAGTTTTGTTTGGGTTGAATATTTCAATACCAGATTCGCCATTACAATCAGTTTCTCCATCCATCATGCCTAATGCAGCGGTGATTGGGACAATAGTTTCCCATAGTTGATTAGAAGTATCGGTAACTTTGGTAAAATCAAGGTATTTGTCACCAATCATATCGATAACGATGTATGCAGAAATGTTTGCCTTGTAGCTTTCAGTAAGGTTTTCTACCCACGCATATGCTCCATATGACCATGTTAGAGGGTATCCTCCGCCAGGGATACCTTGGTCTTCTGCATCAGAGAAAAATAGTGTTACATCATGATTAAGGTTCATTTGAGGTATTATTTTTCCTAGTTCAATTAACACGGCTACTCCGCTTCCACCATCGTTCGCGCCATCTATGGGTTTGTCCCTCATTGACTCATTTTCGTCTCGCTCTGCCATGTATCTTGAATCATAATGAGCGACAAAAACAACATTTTGACCGGTTGAGTTTGCTGGGCTAAAAGTTCCAACAAGATTTGTAAGGGTAAAATTTTCTCTTTGATGGCTTGATTCTTCAAATGTCCAATCAGATAAGTTTTGAATTATTGAAGTTCTAAGATTTTGCGAGGCATTTGAACCAGGTAGCCTTGGTCCTAAATCTGTCTGCCAAGTAATTGAGGCATTAGCGGAATTGCTATCGAATGATAAATCATCAATAAATTCACAAGGGTCGCTTCCTTGATATTCGAAATCAGAAATTTCTGAGCTAGTTGAACTTAACATGCATGAAAATAGCATTGAAATTAATAAAAAAGCCGCAACTGAGCGGCTTTTCCTTTGAGCGCAACATGTGAGCATTATAGAATCCTAATAGACCGACCCTTAAATACTTCTTTTTTACTGCTCAATTTGAATGCAATAACGCATTTAGTGGGATTTGAAATATGTCGGAAAAACGCTCTACAAAATCAATCTTCTTAATTGCGCTAATGATGGTTTCATTATCATCTCCAATATTTTCATCATCAGCGGCAGCAGATTCAGATTCTCAAGCAAATGAAAGGGGCTATGATGCCCAGGGAGTAATTATCGGAGACTTAGCCGATTTCGATGTTTCTGAAGGCCGAGAATATTTGTTGTTTGATGAAGAAACGCCTGTAGTATCTGCTTATGGATTTATGAAACAGGCATGGATTGATGCTGGTAGACCTGGCGTTGATGAGATGACATATGAGCCTGTCAACTATGGCAGGGCTAGCGCAAGATCTTGCAACCCTCATCTCGTAGGTGATACTCTAACAGTTCCTATTTCGGGAGGTTCATTGGACGCTTATGTGGCAAAAACAACCAATACAGTAGCGTTTGTTGTTCAAAATGGCAGGTCATTATCTTCCACTGTTTTAAACAACTTAGCATCTTCTTGGGATTCAACCATTTACCCAACAATGACTACTTATTATGGTAAAGATTACCAAGATGGAAGAGGCTTAGCTGCTCCAGATATTGATAATAACTGTCAAGTTCAAATCGTGATTTATGATATAGATGGTGCATTCAACACAGGAGGATATTTTGCACCATCATTTGCGAGTTCAAGAGAAGCAGTTTTCATTGATTATGCTGACATAACATTATCTTGGGGTAAGTCAATTATTGCCCATGAATTACAACATTTACTTCACAATGCTCAAGACCCATATGAAAATTTATGGATTGATGAAGGTAACGCTGATGTGGCAATTTACCTGTGCTTTGGTTCAGATTCGACCCTAATTAGCCATCTTAATCAATGGACAGAATCTCCTGAATTGTCAATAAGGTGGTGGAACCAAAGGTTTGCCGATTATGGTGCTGGTTTCATATTTACAATGTATTTAGCAGATCATCTTGGAGGCGGCCCAGCGGTCCGTCAATTAGTTCAGGATTCGGCAACAGGTGGAGTTTCTGTCCAAAACTTGGCCCTATCGCCTCCTTCAGGGCAATCTGGAATGCTTGGTAGAACTATGAGTGAAATTTTTGCAAATTTTTCAGTTGCAGCCTTTTTGGATTCTGAGCAAGGTATCTATGGATTTTCAAACCTTGATCTTACTCCGACATGCTCTTCAGGTTCTTTCTGTAGAGCTCAGCCAACAGAAACTAACAGTGATTGGAGTACTCCCTATTCATCATCTGGACACACGGTAGAAGGATGGGGTTTGAGGGCATTCAAATTTACTCCAGGTTCATCATCTCCTGCGCCTCTAACAATTAGATTAACAGCAGACGTTAGTCAATTTGATGGAGTAATTGTTACTAAGTCAATGATCGATGGTCTCTTGAGCGTTTCAGATCTAGATTTCCAAAGTAATGTGGCAACTGCACTAGTTCCAGGTTTTGGAAATCTAACGGATGAAGTTTGGGCAATTACTTGGTATGGTAGTACAATTGCAGATTGTGATTACACCTCTTGTGGCCCGTCTTATCCTCAAGGAACAGTTGACATCGAAGCAGCAAGAATAACTGCCCCTGCATCACTAACAATCAATAATACAGATTTAACAGACCGCGATGGAGATGGCAATGATGATACAGTACAAGTTAACTTTGATGTATTCTCCAATGCCTTTTTCGAAGATTTGGATGTCGAGACAAAGATTATTGATTCACAAGGCCTAGTTGTTGATGAGATAACTTCAAGAATTTCTGCAGGAGGTGGAGTTAATTCCAATAGCAATATTTGGTTCACTGCACCTTTTGATGGACAATATACTGTGAAATTCGACATGTATGATATGATTGGAACACTAGTAGATAGTGTTTCTACTCAATCATGGGATCTTGCCAACATGAGACCAGTAGCAAACGGTTCGGTCTCAACTAATGCAAGTCAGACTTGGGAAAATATTCAGTTTGTTGGTAGTGGATTTGATGCTTGGGGGCTATCCTTAGACAATAACACTCTACCATATCTTGACCAACCTGTGGCTTATGCTTGGGATTTTGATGATGGTGTCTCATCTAATTTGAAATCCCCAACAAGGTCATATCAAAATATTGGCTCATACAATGCAACATTAAGAATAATGGATCAAGGAAATACTTGGTCGGAAACAGATATCATCGAAATAAATGTCACCGACGATTCTATTCCTCAACCGATAATTACTGTGAATAATGTAGTAATAACTGATAACATAAGCATACTTACCAACCAAATGATTCAATTTTCTGCTTCAAGAACTGTTGATAATGTCCCTATACAAAATCTTGATTTCCAATGGGAATGGGGAGACGGTACATTTGATGATGGTCAAGGTGCCTACATCGCACAACACCAATGGGGCGCAATTGACAATGAAGTTGAGGCATTTAATCTTACATTATCAGTTTTTGATGGTTTCAATACCGGTGTAAAGAACATTACAGTATATGTTAACAATAGAATTCCATACCAAATCTTTGCTGAGAATTTAACGACTAATACCTACACATCAATCATTATGCCAGATATTTTTGTCGATGATGATGGCACAATAGTTAGCTATGAATGGAATTTCTTGGAGGGGGTGAATTTGGATGGTGGAATCACCAATCAAGATGATGATTTTGTTCAAACTTCATCAAATTCACCTTATCCCTCGCCCTCTTGGAATACTCCGGGAATGAAATCAGTGACTCTCAAGGTAGTAGATGATGATGGAAGTGAATCAACAGCTCAACTATTTGTAAATGTACTAAACCAAGATCCTATAGCAGATTTCACCGTTAGAACAACCTCTGAAGGAGAGACTGTAGCAATAGACTTTAGGGCTGAAGATGGATATGTCGATGTACCTTATACCTTTGATGGAATTTCTTCTTATGATATCGACTCATTAACAGGAGATTCTGCTAACTTGATATTTAATTGGTCATTCGGTGAAGGATTTTATAGTGATAGTGCGATATCAACTTTCACCTTTACTGAACCAGGGATTCATGAAGTGTCACTTTATGTCATAGATGACTATGGCGCTCAAAGTTTGACAAAAACAATAACAGTTAGAGTCCAGAATCCATTACCGATAATATCTGTTAGAATTTTAGATGGCTGGGTCGATGGGCAGCAAATGGATCGCAATTCACCTCGTCCAGAAGGTTTTATTCCTGATTCTTGGACTCACACTTTTGATGACCAAGAAAATACTTTTACAGCACCAGGATACGTATTATATTTTGATTCTGAAGGAACTAGAGATGGGGATAGAAGGTATGAAGGAAAATATTCTCCAGTAATGGATGAAGGCAATTCAAATTGGAATGGTATTGTCGAATATACTTGGGATTTTGGCGATGCTACACCTCTATCAAAAGAACCCTCTCCTTGGCATTTTTATGAAAATCCAGGTACGTATACAGTTACCTTGACTGTTAGAGACTCCTATGGTACAGGTGATGTAAGTAAGCAATCATTTACTATCGTTGTTGATGAGGCTCCAGAGGTGAATAAAATTGAAATCCCGAGTGAAATAATTGCTGGAGAATCAACCTATCTAAGTGCAAATATTTCAGATTATGAAATGACTAGTAATGTACTAGTATATCGTGATTTAAATGTAGAAGATGGCTCAATTTTTGATAAAGATGAGACTTTGAATTCAGAATTAGTAGTTAGGTGGGATATCAACGCAGATAGAGATACAAACAAGAATGGTATCTTGGATGATGATTGGTTGATTCCTAAAGAAAATGCGGTAAATTACCGTATTTCTGCATTATGGAATGAGTCAGGTACATTCAAAATAATATTGGAAGCATGTGATGGAATTGGAATTTGTACTTCATTTAGCGAAGATATTGAGGTTACTCCAAAACCTGATCCAGAACCTTCTCTATCTGACTTTGAATTAGAAGATTGGTCATCATGGGTTAAAGATGCAGGTTCAGACCTTGCAACCTATATTGCTTTGATTGCAGTTGCTTTGATTTTAGGTTGGCTTGTACTTAGGGAATCATCTGAAGTTGAAGACGAAGCAAAACAGGCTGCAGAATCTTACAGTGATGTTGAACATGTAGAAGTCCAAGGAGGTCTTCTAGGTATGGATCAGCATACGCCTCCGCCAGCACCTGCAATACTTTCAAAGGAAGAGCGTAGAAGTGAAGAAAGCGGATACATAAGGCCATTACGAAGAAGAATCTAACAGTTAGGATATTGAACTGAATTAACATAGAGTAAATTAGTGGTAGAGATGAGTAAAAGGGTCGTCATTATTCTGATAATGGTTTTTACTCTACCAATGTTCGGGATTAATGGCAATAATTTTGTCGAAAATGCCTCAGCTTCTGATGCTTGTAGTGGGGATATAGAACCAATCTTATGGAATCAAACCGTAGGGCGATCGGCATTAGTTCCTCATTACAACTATTATAGTGGATATTTTGGATTTGGCGAATATTATGATGAAGATGGCGGGAAAGGAAGAGATCATGAAAAAGATTGGATTTTTGAGCCTACTCGCGAGAAAACTGAACTAAATCCTGAAGAAGAGTGGATGTATGTTGCTTGGGATAGAGATTCAAGATTGGACACATTGACTTCCAATCATCATTCAACAATGCTTGTTGGCAATGATAGTATTGGAGCACTTAGAGTAAATCTTTCCGCCCAGCACAGGACTACTATTTGTGTTACAGTTCAAGCATTAAATGAAACCAACGATGACTTTTCAGTTGATGTTTACTTGATGACTTCATCGGAATACCAGCGTTATACTGAATTGTATTATTCATCACATTCTGAGAATAGTTTCTACAACGATCTCTCTGAGGCACTTAGTGATATATCGCCAGAATGGAGGAGTCTTGATTTTACAGGCTGGAGGTCATATAGGGATGCCCATCAATATGAGTCGGTAAATAAGATTAATTTTGCATTGAATTTAGATGGGCCAGAATCTTATACTCCCATTTTTGGCGAAGAAAGGTGGCAGGATTTCTACATAATCATTGATACATGGGATAATAATCATGACAATGATGCAAGCGCTCCAGGGGTCGTCACAGCTGCAGATGTAAC
>CESQ01059279.1_pt1 | contig 11658 bp, 8 predicted proteins | sample 361401 | NCBI WGS metagenome assembly CESQ01 (sample SAMEA2622119, study PRJEB7988) | marine metagenome | isolation source: saline water (ENVO:00002010), including | reverse complement strand
CTTCAACAGCGTTGTTGATGTCTGCTGAAGGCATAACTACAAGTGGATTCTTACCCCCTAATTCAAGTGAACATGAAACGAGGTTACGACCACAAACTTCACCGATCATCTTACCGACTTCAGTTGAACCTGTGAATGAGATTTTGTTGACCAATCCTTCATCAACTGCATCCACTAAATATTGTCCAGCGCCACTACCCTTGCCATGTATGAGATTGATTACGCCATCTGGAAGACCTGCTTCATACATAATTCTCGCTAATGCAAATGAAAGTAATGGTGCATCTTGAGGACTCTTCCAAACACAAGTATTACCGCACATTATCGCTGGAATCATCTTCCAAAATGGAACTGCTGAAGGGAAGTTACAGGCGTTTATTATACCACAAACGCCAAGCGGTCTTCGGTATGTGAATAATTCTTTATCAGGGAGTTCTGAATTTACTGTTTGACCGTATAATCTGCGCCCCTCCGATTGGAAAAATAAACATGTATCAATCGCTTCTTGGATCTCACCGCCAGATTCTTTCAGAGTCTTACCAATTTCACGCGTTTCCAAGGCCACTAAAGCATCTTTATGCTCCATTAGTAGTCGACCCATATTACCAATAATCTGGCCACGAGTTGGTGCTGGTGTTGCTGCCCAAGAAGGAAATGCCTTGTGCGCCGCATGAAGTGCATCTCTAACATCATCTCTTGTTGATAGAGGGAATTCGCCCAAGCAATCAGCGAGCATTGCTGGATTTTTTGAAGTAAATGTTGCACCATCACTAGCTAAAGTCAATTGGCCATTGATGATATTATAGCCGCGAACTGCTGGCTTTCCATTAGGGTTTTCTTGAGCAATAAATTCCAATCCGGTTTCTAAAACGTGAACCATGTCAAGCCCACCAAAGTCGGACTATTGAATATAATGGTTCAAATTAATTAAAAAAAGTGTATGAAAATTAATCATGGAGGGTTTAAATGACATGGACAATAGAGCACTATGCTTCGAGTTGAGGCTGTAAGTATACAAACTATTAGCATCACCGAGGTAGAGGAGCGATTATTATGTCAGGACAAAATGAAGCCATATCACTCACTGTGGAAAAGTCAATTCCTTCAGATGTAGGTCACGGAAGAGCCCGAATATCCGGCGATTCTGGATTGGACTTGAAACCTGGAGATATAGTTCTAATTAAGGGCGAAAAGCGCTCTACTGCTGCGATATATTGGCGTAGCAGACCTGAAGATAACAAAATGGCGATCATTAGAATAGATGGTATCATTAGAAAAAATGCTGGTGTCAGCTTAAGAGACAAAGTTATTGTATCAAAAGTTGAAGCTGAAGAATGTAAGAAATTGGTTATTTCTCCAGTCATGGCAAATAAACAAAAAGTAAAGTTCGGACCTGGTATTGAGGGCTTTGCTCGTCGTGGATTGCAAAACAGACCTGTAGTTCAAGGAGATAGAATTTTCATTCCCGGCATGACATTGTTTGCTGAAGCACTACCATTTGCAGTTGTGCAAACTACTCCTAAGGGAGTTGTAAAAGTAACCAACGATACTGATATTGTAATCAAGGATGAAGCAATTGATGATGATGACATCGGACAATCTGAAGGAATAACTTACGAAGATGTCGGTGGCATTGGACAACAATTACAGAAAGTTAGAGAAATGATTGAATTACCACTTAAACATCCTGAATTGTTCAGAAGATTGGGTATTGACCCGCCAAAAGGAGTTCTGCTACATGGCCCACCCGGTACTGGGAAAACCATGATCGCCAAAGCGGTTGCAACTGAAACAAATGCACATTTCAAGAGTATCAATGGACCAGAGATCATCAGCAAATATTACGGAGAATCTGAAAAGCAACTGCGTGAAATCTTTGATGATGCAAGTGATAATGCACCAGCCATTGTTTTCATCGATGAAATTGATTCGATTTGTCCAAAGCGAGAAGATGTAAGTGGCGAAGTAGAGCGCAGAGTTGTTGCTCAAATGCTTACTCTAATGGATGGTATGCAAGGTCGAGATAATGTCGTCGTAATCGGAGCCACCAACCGTCGAGATGCACTTGATCCAGCACTTAGAAGACCTGGAAGATTTGATCGAGAAATCGAAATTGGTGTACCTGATCGTGATGGAAGAAGCGAGATAATGGATGTTCACACTCGACAAATGCCGATGTCAGAAGATTTCGATATTACTTGGATTCTTGACAACACCTACGGCTTTGTTGGTGCAGATTTAGCCGCACTTGTTAGAGAGGCTGCAATGAAAGCACTGCGTAGATATCTGCCAGAAATTGACCTCGAAGAAGATACTATTCCTCCTGAAGTATTGGAAAAAATGGAAGTCTGTATGGACGACTTTCACCAAGCAATCAAAGATATTGAACCATCTGCTCTTAGAGAAATTTATGTTGAAGTCCCCGAAGTCACCTGGGATGAAATCGGTGGCTTAGAAGATGTCAAGAGTAGGCTCAAAGAATCTGTAGAATGGCCGTTAACTAAACCTGAGTTGTTCGAACACTTTGGCATTAAGCCACCACGAGGCATCGTTATGTTTGGAGCCCCTGGAACTGGAAAAACTCTACTTGCCAAAGCAATTGCTAATGAAGCACAAGCGAATTTTATTAGTATCAAAGGGCCTGAAATGATTTCAAAATGGGTTGGAGAATCTGAGCGAGCTATAAGAGAAATTTTCAAGAAAGCCAAGCAATCCTCGCCATCAATAATATTCCTCGACGAATTTGAATCGATTGCAAATATGCGATCATCTAATTCAAGCGAGGGCAGTGATGTTTCCAATCGAGTAGTAAATCAACTATTAGCAAGTATGGACGGAGTTGAATCAATTGACGGAGTAATCGTTGTAGCTGCCACAAATAGGCCTGAAATGATTGATCCAGCTCTTCTTAGAAGTGGAAGATTCGAGCGAGTTTTGCATGTACCACCACCGGATGTTGGGGCAAGAGAAGCGATTTTCAATATACACTGTCAAGGAATGCCATTGTCTAAATTCTCACTTAAAGACATACTGAAAGGTTTGGATGGATTTACTGGTGCAGATATTGAAGCGGTATGCAGAGAAGCTGCACTTATCTGTATGAGGGCCAACAAGAAGAAAGTCACGAAAAGTCACTTTGAAGAAGCAATTGGTAGAGTAAGGCCAACTGTGACTCCTGAAATGTTAGAATATTATCAAAAGATGGAAACAAGATTAACTTCAGGAATGTCAAATATCAAACGAACCAAGGATTTCAGTCATGGAATAGAAACGATGTGAGGTAGTTTATCATGGCGGTTTTTGCAAAGGAAGTCATGGGTCTAGAGGTTGTTGACTCACACAATGAGAAATTAGGAGAAGTCACTGATTTAGTCATAGACAAATTATCTGGTTCAATAACTCAAATCGTTGTCCTCCTTGAGGCTAACCTCGAGCCATCGATGCTACCATGGAATTATCGTGATGGGAGGATGAATATTCCAATTGATGATGTGTCAAGAATTTCTAATCGAATACATCTTAGAAAATGATGTTTCAATGAGCATTTAATCCTCAAGTATAGACAACATTCTAAACTGATGTGTTGGCGTGTAGTGTCGGAAATACGCTCTAGTTGGTGTGCTTATGGTTGAATGGCGCGAAATAAATTACCGTAGAATCGGCTTACAAGCCGCTTTTTGGTCGGTTATGTTCGTACTATTGATAATGATTTTGAGCAATTTTGTCAACTTATCTAACACCAACCAATTATCTGCCTATGATGACGATTGGAATGATATGTCAGCGTTTAGACAAGATATCAAAGATATGGGCATTGAAACTAGATCTCTAGTTAGTAGCCCATTATTGCTTGCAGATATCGAAGATCCCCGCAATACCACATATATTGTCGCTGGCGTTGAACGTGATACACTTTCTCTGCCACAATTTGATGAAGATGGTTTCATTACCATTGCATCAGAAGATGGGTATTCTCCTTCCGAAATAGATGCAATTGTTGAATTCGTTGACAATGGTGGTACGGCTATCATTCTAGAAGATTATGGATTTGCTGGAACAATAGCTGAAGCTTTTGGAGTTCGATATAGTGGATATCAGTTGTTCGATACCACATATGCTACTGAATTAAACTACAATTACATCTGGATGTGTGTTCAAGAAACTCCTTGCAGCATGAATGGAAGTCAAATTGATTCTGAAACCTTGTCAACGCATGAACGATGGGCAGATACATCCTCTGCATTGAGTGCACATCCTTGCGCTTTGGTTGATGGTCAAGCAATGACACAAGAGGAATCTGGTGTTTGTAGCCACCATTGGAAAGATGGTGAAATTTCTTACAATGGTACCTATCGTGTTCTACTAAACAACATTACAGCTTTAGAACTAATACCGAATAACAAGAATCCGCTTCCTGAATTAGCCATTAGAGCTGTGACGAGTAATGAAGCAAGCGTTGATGTCAATGGTGACGGTGAAATTTGGGTTAGTAGTGAACAAAATGAAGAAACTCCTGACTTGTATGGTAAATTCAATCTCAGTGTTGAAGCATGTGCAAAGTCTACTTGTAATCCGGATGATGGTGGAAGAGTATTCTTTGTTGCCGACGGTTCGCCTCTAATCAACGCAATCTACGATTATTCGGGCTTTGCTGAAGGACTATATGGCGAAACTGATACTGAGATCCCAGCCAATGACAACCGAAAATGGGCATTGGATATCATTGCTGAAGCGATGATGACTAGCCTCGAAGATGAAGGGCTTGAACCAGCGGAAAATTCAATGGTTATCTTTGATGAATCAAGACATCCACAAAATGCAGTACTCGCTGATTCTTACAACACAATTTACTTCCTCCTGGTATACTTTACCGGCGAAGGTTTGGCAATGCTGGTATTATTCCTAATTCTCTTCATATCATTTGAGGCAGTATTGATTCGTAAGAAAGACCCTGATAATTGGCGTCACGTATTCTCAATAATTTACTACGGATTTGGTGATGCAAACCGTTATCCATATTATTCCAAAGTTGAAAAGATCAGGCAAGTATTCCTATCCAAAGTTCGCAATCAGAATGGCTTGACAAGAGAAGAATTTCACGCTATGTCAGCAAGAGAACTTGTCGCCTTAATCAACGATCCAACCTTGGCAAAGTTCGCCATTGAACCTGGAAAATATTCGCTTGAACAAACCGTTACAATAGTCAAACGTGTCAAAGCATGGGGTAGAAGGTGATACTATGTGGACAAGAAAGGCTGCATTTACTTTCACTGGCGGTATTGCTCTTATCTTGATTGGAATGATGATTGCAAATAACCAAATGATGATTCTTGGTCTTGCACTTATCGCTTTCATCGTTGTCAATTCATGGATTTCTGGTCATGGTGATGTAGAAGTTCAAAGAACTCTCTCAGCAGATAACCTGTACAAAGGTGATGATTTGTATGTTGAACTACTTATTACCAATCGCTCAAACAGGAAGACTCAGTTACTCGAAGTCTATGACAATATTCCGCATGAAATGAAGTTACGCAGTGGGCTTAATCAGATGCGGTTGAACCTAAGTCCGGGTGAAAGTGCACGTATCCGATATGTACTTCGTTGCCCACTTAGAGGCCATTATTCAATTGGACCTGTTTCGCTACGCTCAAGAAATACATTCAATCTTGGAGTTGAGGAGATGTTTGTTGATCATCATAGTGACATCGTTATTTTCCCACAGATCAAAGAGGTTGAAGAGGCATTCCTTAGATCACGTACACCTAAGATGTATACTGGTGCTACAACCCTTAGAACACCTGGGCAAGGTTCCGAATTCTATTCGCTTAGAGAATACGTTTCAGGAGATCCATTCAAAAATATAAATTGGAAAGCTTATGCCAGAACTGGTGAATTAATGGTCAATGAAAAATGTCGAGATGCGGTTACTGACTTGTATTTGTTAATTGATTCAAGAGATATTTCAAGAATAGGTACTGTACTAAAAAATCCACTGGAGATGAGTACTGTCTCTGCAGCAAGCCTTGCTGCATTTTTCCTCAAGAGAAGAGATTCTGTAGCGCTTGGCATCTATGGTGAAAAATTATCTTACCTACCACCAGATACCGGAGACAAGCAGTATTTCAAAATCCTTAGTGCACTTGCTGGAGTTACTGCAAAAGGCGAGATGCCACTACAAGCAGTAACCAACTCACTAAGTGGTAGATTCAGCAGAGGTAGCCCCGTATTTGTCATTTCTTCATGTGAAGGTGATGGAACCGTACCAGCTGCTGTTAGAGACTTAGTGGGACGTGGCCATGAAGTAACCGTTCTTTCACCATCAAGTATTGACTTCGAAAGATTGGTGAGCAGAATTCCAAGAATGTCTTATGAGGTTTTGAAATTAGAACGGCAGAACAGACTTACTACGCTGGCAGGATCTGGTGCTCAAGTTATTGATTGGATGCCTGACATGGATTTATCACAAGCATTGATGCAGGTTAGGGGGTATTAGATTGGCTGAGGATGTTCAAGTTCAGGGTGATGTAACAATCTTGGATAGTGCTAGAGCAAGAACTCTACATCTCAAGACACTACGAAGACAATGGCAAATTATTACGCTACAAATTATTGCAACTGCAGCATTAGTTGGTATGTATCTAGAAGTTGTATCAACATATGTAGTCGGCTCTATTGATCACACAATGCTATTTGCATCTATTGAATCACTAATCGGTGATGACCTACCATTAGGAGATTGGTTTACTGGTCAAGGTAGAACTGGCCTTGCAAGATTTTTTGTCCCATTAGCAATAGGTTTGGTAGTTGGTGGAATGATGGCATTAATCGCTTATCAAACTCCTAAAACCCAACAGAGAATCAAATTAGGTTTCATAATTGGACTAATCTCACTACTTGTTGGCAGATTATTACTCGGTTGGTTAACTGGAATGCTATTCTCTTTTGATTTGAGACTGCCTGACGATGGAGAATTACAGACTTTAGAGTGGCCATTACTGATGATAATGTCGATACTAATCATGTTCGTTTACTTACTACCAATAATTATGGGATCAAGAGGCATTTGGGGCTTATCAAGAAAATCTATTGCTTGGGCTATTGGCTTTACTTTGCTATTCCTTGGTATTCATGCAATCCTAACATTCCCACTAATCAAAGCACAACTTGGCGATTATGGTGGCGCGCTTGCTACACTTGAATCTCAAATATCTCAACCAACTATCGGATTTTTCGGTATAGATTTAGTTACCAATGAACAATTTGATTTGATTTTGATTGCAGTTTTGATATTAGTATTCCAAGAATCAGCATTTGGAGTAATCAAGTATCTTGAATATGCTTTCAGATTGCCTGAATCATGTAAGAGAGACCCCGAATATGTGACTCAAATGGATAATATGCTAAACACACACTTAGTCCACACATTTGGCTTCCTAGGGCTAACTGGTCTTGCCACTATGGTTGCATTAGGATTCCATAGTGTTCTATTGAGTTTGGTAAGTGATACTACTGGAAGCCAATGGGCAGGTCAAATTTCAGAATCAATCGAATTATCTCTAACCTATGGATTAGTAATTTCAGCAGTAATGTTCCTCTCTATTATGGCACTATTTAGGTTCTTAATTCCATGGCAGAGAATTTGGGGATTCACTTATTCTCTTAGAACTAAAAGTTCTGATGTACCATCAAAGAGTACTAATGAAAAGGAATTTGTTGACTTCCAAATTTAGTCTCGATTAATCGATTGAATGACTCGTCCAATCATTTCAGCACTAAACAATAGTATGAATGGAAATAGGCACCAAGTACTGATAACAGAAATTATTCCATCACCAGTTCTATCTCTTACTTCTTCATATCCCAAAATAAATACTACAACAATTGTTACAAACACAATTCGTTCTAAGAAAATTGGATACTTTCTACCAATTACCTCATCTCGTCCTAAGAGGTTTGTAGCCTGATTATCGGTCATTAGACCCACACCTAAATATCAAGTTCAGAAAGTTTTGATTCTAAATCTCCTAAAGCATCATCTGATACCTTAGATGGTTCGCTGCGATGCTTCCAAGATGCATCTATCCGGGCTAATTCAGCATCTAATTCAGCTCTTTCATCATCATCACTGATCGGTTGTAACTCAACAATTTCGACTTCTTCTTCATCTTCATGGTCATCATCGCTAGGTAATTCCAATACTTCCCAACCATCTTCATCGACTTCAACCACTTGAGGTTCATCCTGTTCAACCAAATCGCCTGAGATATTGGATTCCATGTGTTTGACCATCTCTTCATCAACTGGAGTCTTTTGTGCAGGGTCGACAACTTCTCGTTCATACGGTAACAATCCATCTCTTTGGAAGTCCCACAACAGTCCGGTTGGAGAACCACCTGCCAAGCCAGAAGCGTCGATTTGAGTGATCAATTCCTCAAGAACACGTGCGGTTTCTTCGAGAGCAATTGCTTCTCCTGCATCTCTTTGGTCGGATTCTAGATATATGTCATCTAGAGCATTTTGTATTAGTTTTCTAGTTGATTGAGCAATATGTGGCAAGGATTCTGGTCGATTACAATTAGACATCAAAGTCTCAACTTCGTGTGGAGGAGCACCTAATCGAGTTAGTTGTTCAAGGACATTTCTCAACCTTCTAAGCATAGTTATTGAATGGTCATAATCTTCGAGTAACCTTTCCAAATCGATTACTAGATGACCGACTGTTTCTCCTAATTGATGTTCAAGTCTCTGTTGAACTGACCAACGAGAAAGACCTCTTACTGCACCAGCAGTTTGTGGAACTTGACGCTCTAATAATTCCATAACTTCGCTTGAAAGTAAGTATCGTGGTGTCGCAGCAACATGATCAACCGTCTTTTGAATTACTTGTAGAGCACGTTCTACTGCTCTGTCTAACAATGTGACTGAGTATCCAAGACTGCGTGATCTCTCCAAACGCTCCAACACTGGAGCTAGGCCTTCGAATGTTGAAGCATCATCCAATAAGGCTTGAGCAAGGGGTTCTTCTGCAAGCCTCGCTCTAATTCGTTCTGCCTCATTAATGTCAGTTAGTGCTTCTTCGTGAGCTTCAGACAACGCTTCTGCCTTTTCCAATAAAATCGTTAACTCTCCTTCAGCATGACCACGTTTTGCACTTAAGTCGCCTAACTCTCGCAAAAGATTTCTACGCTCTTCCATCAGTTGACGCATTTCACCTTGTATATGTGCAAATCTCGCTTCATCAGTACTTAGCCGTAATCTTTCATCTTCTGCCCGCCTCCGTGCTACCTTGGCTTCAGATTCAAGCATCTCAAGTTCAGTTTTGCTCTTATTGACTCGCTCTTCTTCTTTCATAGCCTCTGCTTGGGCTCTTGCGTGACGTTCTCGGGTTGCTGCAACTTGTTCTTGTAAAACCCTCAACCTTCTTTCATCATCTTCAGTTTGCTGTCGTATGGTAGACAATTTCTCACTCGCATCGGTTAAATCAGCATTTAGACCAGCTTCCTTGAGTGCCATTTCCTCGATTGATTGTCTTAATTTCTCACTTGATTCTGTTTCACCCAAAGCTTTAGCCAATTCAGTAGCTCTAACGCTGACTTGATGCTCTAACTCATTGACTCGCTTAACCAGTTTTTCCGCTCTCGATTCGGCATCTTCACTACGGTTTCTTGCTTCGGCTAATTGAACCTGCATTGAATTAATTTCGGAATTAACATTCTCGACACTCTCCATTTGCATATTACGAGTTTCAACTGCTTCTCTAGTTTTTATTTCAGCAGCTTTTCTTGAGGTTTCTGATTCTGATAATTTATTCGATATATGGGTCTTTTCTTTTTCCAACTCATCTATACGAATTTCTGCTGATTCAAGTCTACGTCTTAATCCTGCATCAATACCTGGTACTGGTGCAACCTCAATCTTGTCAAGGCCTTTAGTAACGGCATCGGTAATTTGAGAGAATTTAGCTTTTGAACGAGCGATCCGTAAATTTTCCATGCCAATTTCAAATCCGATTAAATTGTTCAAACGATGAGTTAGGTTTGCTCTACGGCTTTCAGAGCGAGTCCTAACCGTGACCAATAAATCCTTGAAGTATGATAATGAAAAATCATGAACTGTACCAGATTCCTTTGAAAGGATTGTTCCTGCTGGCAATCTGTGTAGGCGAATTACTCGCTTTGCTTGGGTTAAACCGAGTACTGCTTCTTCGAACGATTCTGCACTTGGTGCAAAAATACCAACTGGAACACCTCTGGACAATAATAAACTCACAGCCTTAGATGACTTTCCAGCTTGAATATGTCCAGTAACTTCCTCTTCAAGCGCATCTGTAAGCATAGATAACACAGCATCTGCTCCACCTTTTCCTTCCCTTAGAACAAAGCCATCAGGTAGTGGCTCACTAGTTCCTGAAGCCTCGACAATCTCTCCTTCTAAGGCTGCGACAGCTGCATTAACCAGCCTTGTATGATTGGCATTTGCCTCAGTCCAAACAGCGATGGCGATTTCTCCTGTATGAGCGAGTAATAATGCTCCATCACCCGTATGCAAAGTCCAATGACCGCTATTTGTGAATCCTAATCCTTTAGCGACTTTTTCTCTACCGACAATAGTTTCTCCAACTTCTTTAGCCAATTGTTCACCATCAGTTGGTAGTTCTCCTGCTGAATCAATTAACATTCCAGAATCTACCGCAATAGCCCCTCTAACTGTAACATTCTCAACCAGTTTTGCTAACACAACTGAAAGATCACGAGACAATAACCGTTCTACTGTATCACCTCTTGCTAATAATCCTTGAGCATCTGCTGGATGTTCAAATGCTTCAGGAACCACTTCTGCAATAGCACCCAGCCCGACCATTGAATAACTCTCAGCCTCAAATCGACACATTCCCTCTGCTTCGATTTCAAACAATCTAGCCTTAGCCTCTGCGCCACCAAGAAGTATCGATGCTTTCTCACTCTCAGCTAAATATCCAACAACACGACCTGCCCTAATGATTCTATGGCCAGCTGGAGTTTTTCGCTTGCCAATCCATGTGCTTATCACTCCATGAGTAAACGGCTGAATCACGCCTTCAGAGACGTCTATTTCTTCTTCTACGGTTATGCCTTTTGGTAAATCAAACATAATATCACATCTGTGGGGTTGTTGCAATTATCCTGCGGTTACGATCTAAAGCATGCCGCCATCTTGCTAGGCGACCGCCTTGACCTGTGAGGACTACTATGCGGCCTGGTCGAGCAATATCAATCATCATACGCTCCTTACCCTCGCACCAAACTTCATACAATTCTCCAAGTTCAAGCGCAGAACAAAGTTCAGTGGCCATGTTGGTAACCTCAATGGCAGCATCGACTGGAGGGGTTTTACCCTCATCACCAACACAAGCAAGTAGCGCACCACGCTCGTCAAGTAGCATCGCTTGTTCAACACCTTCTGTCTTGGTAAGACCTGCCAGAATACGTTGTAACATAGTCGCTCAAAATGTTTGTCAGCGTTGTAGGCTTCAAGAAGTTTTGCGTTTTTTCCCCCCTACGGGGGGATTTAGTGAGTAAAATCAAATTTCCAACTGGTGATCAATAAAATTTCACGCGGAAAATGACTTCGATAATGATTTCCGCGTCTATAAACAATCCAAACCATCAAAGAAAATGG
>CESQ01226916.1_pt1 | contig 11686 bp, 12 predicted proteins | sample 361401 | NCBI WGS metagenome assembly CESQ01 (sample SAMEA2622119, study PRJEB7988) | marine metagenome | isolation source: saline water (ENVO:00002010), including | reverse complement strand
CAATAACTGCAACGGTAATTGCAAAAGCGACCAAGCAACCAACTAACAGTAAACATGTCTCTATAGAGCATCGTTCTTTGACCCACTCTAACAAGTTCATCAAACGGTATTTTTGTAAAGTCATAATCGCTCCATTTTAGTTCTGACAAAAGTTAAACTCCTACTCTTTTATTATAACAGAATTATAAAATTTGTCAACAGCTGACCCGTGTTGTTTTTCAAATTCATTGTATATTGGCATCCGGAGTTCTCGATAGTTATCATACATAACATTAAATACATCGGTATCTATATCAGTATTTACGTAGTGGCATAATTCTAAGAGCTCTTTCTTTTTATCTTGTATTATTAAGTCTACATGATTAAATTTAAAAACATTGCTAGGTAATTTATTTTGCCAATACTCTATTACGTTATGAATATTTGCACAAACAGCGTCTATAGGTCTATGAGAATGTTCATGATTCATTATACAACATGCCCAACTATATATTTCTCTACTGTTAATAATAGGTGCTATAGGAAAGAAATCCCAGCCTAGATTATTAGTTGCATGTTTCCAAATATCATAATAACTTCCTTCTTTATTAATATGAGAATTGCCACCAGGATGATTACTTGCCCATATAGTGTGGCAATCGTTTAATTCATCAAAAAAACTCCAATACTCATTTTCACTTTCTGGCTTTGTGCTACCAATAGCTATTAATAGTTGAGTTTGAATATAATTTTCTAATACTGGTTTTTCTGGATACTTCTTTGCATAATGTTGTATACTAGAAATCATAGTTTTGTTAGGTAAATTAATACCTCCTGCTTTTGGTCTAATTTGTTTTTTATTTTTATTGTGTTTACCTACGCCAATAGTACCTTTACTAGTAGATCCTGCTAGATTAGAAAATATATCACCACCGGTACCAGCTATAAATTCTTGATATATAAAACGCTTCTTACCTGCGTTAAGCCATTCCATTATGTCTTCTTTCTGAAATATATGTGGCCCACCAACGTTTAATACGATCTTCGTGTTGTTTATTAAATTTTTCCCATAATGGCATTCTTATGTTTCTGTAGTTATTATATACAAAATCAAATTTGTCTGATTCTATATCAGGATTTATACTTCTACAAAATTTAAATAATCTATATTTTTTATTATTAATAATATCATCTAAATGATTATATCTTAATACATCATTGGAATAACGCAATCTATTTAATAGGTCGCGATTAAAACGTTCTGCTGTTTTATTAACATGTTCTGTACTACCAGTATCATATTCAGCTAAAAAATTTAATATATGTATAGCCCAACTATATGATTCATATGTTGTTACAACAGGACTAATACATTGAATGTTACATTCTAAATTATTAGCTACTTTTTTCCATATATCAAAATCGTTATCAGTTACTGGATGATTACTAATCCACATACTATGTGGTTCAGAATCAATTAAATTTTTTCCTGCTAGATACATGCATTGTATATAATTTTCTAATATTGGTTTGTCTGGATATTTTAATTGACAATTAAACATCATACTAATATCTTGTTTGTTTGGCGAATTAAAACCACTTGCTTGTACAGTATTTTGATTATGCATGATATTATGTTTACTAGTACCTGTAGTGCCAACACTACAACCACCTGTTAAATTAGCAAATATATCACCACCAGTGCCAGCCCAAAAATTTTGACATAATATACGCTTTCCTTTTATGTCTGACCAAGCTCTTCCCAAGAGTAAAACCTTTCTATTGTTTCTGTTACAAAAAATATGCCTTCTGTTGCTGGTTGTAATATATCACCTAATTTTTTTTGGTTACCACGCATACGTAGTCTATGATATCTATCAAATACTGCACAGTATACACAGTTTTCTGCATCTTCATATCCACGCACTTTACCAAACACACCATTATAACATGTATATAAAGGTTTTAACTTACCCCATATCTCAGGATAATTATCCCAAATATATGTCATTGTTTGACTTTCAAATCTAAGTTGGCTATCATATATTTGTTCTCCGTATAGCTCACCATATTGTTCTGGTGATGTAATTTCTGTAACAGGAAAATCTTTAAACCAATTGGTATATTCAGCATCAGGAAATAAATCATGATGGAATCTACAGTCTCTCCATAATACAGGTACAGTTTCCATTGCTATTAATGCACTTATAACACTTGCTTTGTCATTAGAAGGATGTCGTGTTTGCCCAGCTGACCAATCCCAATGTGCATGTACAGGAGTATATAATCCATTTTTGTTTATACTGTCAGCAATAATTGCGGCCTTGTGTAAATAAAATTCATCAGCACCACCACTTGTTATTTCTGCTTCTTCTGCTGTAATGTTTTGCCAATTGTCACGTTGGCGAATATCACGTATACGCATACATATTTCATTACCTTTATCAAACTTATCTGTAAAGTAACTGTATGGCACATCAACAATAATATCTCTGTGATAGTCTTTCTTTTTATCAAAGTAATGTTCTAGTTCTTGTTTAGGTGTACGATCCGGCATATTCTACTGTTGCTCCTATTAAATCTGTTACTGTTTTTTCTGTTAGCTGATTAGATTTATCTTCATTGAAATAATAATCTGTTAGTGTTTCAAAAACTTCTTGTGGGTGTGGTTTTATTTTTAAAAACTCACAAATATTTTTATATATTCCATCATAATCTCTATCACGTAACATTTCCAAGAGATCAATTTTTAATTCAGAAACAGGCAAAGGTATTGTATAATCTTTTATATTATCATCTGAAATTTCTGATTGCCATTTTTTTAACATTGCATCATTTGTTTTATCTACATCATAACCATGTTGTGCATGTGTTACAGCAATAACTATTTTATACCAAGTATATGGTTTGCCAAAATATTGCAATAAGTTAAAACATTTTTCAATATCTAATTCTTCTTCTACACCATACTTTTTTAACATAGTTGCTTGGTATTGATTATTTCTTTGTTCAAATTTATTATTAAATTCTTCTACATAATCTTCATAAAAATCATATTCATGAAACCAGATTTTTTTAATAATGTTACTTTTAAATTGCGGCCAAGTATCTGCTTCTTTTGTATTAACACAAGTAATAACTTTAAAACTTTTAAATTGCTGTGGCCACATATGAATTTCGCACCATGCTTCATGACTTCTGGATATAGTTTGCATTGTTTGATTTTCTTTTAGTAATTGTCTAAGTTTAAATTTTTCACTAGCTTCAATTGAATTTTGTATTGCTTTTCTATAAAAATTATCCGAGCCGTCAAAGTCATCTGTATTATAATAATCGTTTCTATACTTGTTAGCTACTTTACCAATAAGGTCAGAGTTAATACGCCAACGATTTTGTTTACTTACTTTTTTTGCCTCCATTGCTGTATTAAGGTGAGAAAGATCTTCATGTGTGGCTAAAAACCCACATAACCATTCCCCGCCTGTTCCAGCAGTATAGCTAACCATAATTTGATCTTGATCTACGTAGTTTTCAGTCCAACGCCAGAATTCACTTCTATCATCGTTGAATTCTGTCAATAGAGATTTCATTAATATTGACATTACTTGGTGCCTCTACTATCCATTTTACATAACTAGACGCATCATGTATGCTCATGCATTTACGCCCAGGATGTTTATCTTCGTTATTTTCTAATGTGCCAAAACTTATTAAATTTACACGTGGTACAAGTTTATCACTCCAAACACTTTGTAATGAGAGTTGATTACAATAGCTTCGTAATGCTTTTTTCTCTTGTTGGTATATCCAACTGCTACCTTTAGTTGCTCTGTCAGTAGTACTACCTATACACACAATATGTAGTGATTTTCCAGCCGTTTCAGCTAACTTCCATACTAGTTCTAGTAGGAGGGTTTGACGAAAGTGCCATAATGCACTATTATTAATAAAAACATCATATTCTATAGCCTTTTTTGCTACAGCTTCCATATTTGCTCTAGTTTCTAAGTCACAACCTTCTGCACGACTTACAAAATCAGCGTTTGGAAATACTGATGCTAGTCCTTTAGCTAACCCTGTAGAAGGATTACCTGTTATTAGTATTTTCTTCATATAGTCTCCAGCCTATGGTTTCCCATATCTTTTGGTTTCTTGTTTTCTCCCAATGTCCGACTAGTTGCTCTAGTCTGTCTAACATTTGGGGTTCTTGTTTTAGTTCGCTTTTTAAGCCAACTTGTTCAACTCCTAGTTGATCAATTTGTTCTTCTACTAATGGCTTTATATGCTGTGGAATATTCCACAAGCCTAAATGTTTTTGTCCGTTTAAGTAATTTACTAATATCTTTTTGTTAGTAAATCGTTTTGCAAATGCTCCTAAGTTAAGTGCATTAATACAATTAGGTACAATACTGTATACTACATTAAAATTATAATTATCAAGCATTGCTAATTGTATTTCTGTTTGTTTCCATGTAGCAGGAAATCTAATTATGTCATAAACAGAACCTACTGCATCTATGCTTACTTCTAATAATACACTATTAAACTCAGAAAGTAAATCTAAATGTTCGATTGACCAACTACCATTAGTAGTAATAATTATCTCTAAATTTTTTGGCAATTCTTTTAGTAGCTGTGCTACTTTTTTAACAGCAAAGGGTTCACCTCCGTTTAAGTGTATTGTTTTAATAGGGTGTTCTTCTATTAGTTTACTAAAGTCTGTATTGTCAAACCATGTATTATCTTTTACAACATCTGCTAATTGTGTTTGTTGATAAACATTAACCCAATCTGTTCCTGGATTGTTACGCATCCAACTTGCTAACTTACTACTGCGACTTGGATTACAAAATATACAAGCCATGTTACAAGTATTACCTAGTGTAATGAATAGTTCAGTTAATTCATCTGCAAACTTATATGTCTTATTGCTTTGTTGACGCATACTAAATGCACCACGCTGTTCTTGATCATAACAGCTTCTACAACCCATTACAGGATCATTGTTTAGCATAAGTTTTTTAACGTTATCTATATCAACGTTATCATTACGCACAAAGAAACAACAAGGACCTACTCTGCCCTCACTATCAAAATGTATTTGCCGCCATGGCTCTACGCAGAAGGTATCCACTTTTCAAATTCCGGTACAACATCTAAGATGTTTTCTTTTCTACTACTGTCTAATGTTTTTGTATACTTAATTAAGTCTGGCCAGCGATCGTGCCAATCTTCGGCCCACATATAATCTATTGTGCTATCTAGTTTTTCTATATTATATTTTTCTAAACGTTCTGTTGCTAACTGTTTAAGTTCAGTAGGCAGTACACGAACATTTAAATACTCCGGGTGATTTAAAATATTCAAGTAAACAAACTTATCAAACTTTTGTATCCAATCAAACCATTTATCTAAATGCAACATATTATATATTTGTATAGTTGAGTGTATTTGTACTCGTACTCCTGATGTCTTTTCCATTTCAATAAATTTTGCTAAGTTTCTTTCTACTAACTTCCAATTTGTAGGATAACGTATATAACGATTAAGAGCACCATACGCATCAATGCTGGCATTTAGTTTTACACGCTTAAATTTGTCCCAATAGTCTATCATACGCTGTGGAACGTTTGTTAAGTTTGTATTGTATTTTAATGTAATGTTTTCGTTAAGCCCACGTTCTATTAGAAAGTCAAACAATCTAAATTGTGCTAATGCTAATGTAGGTTCACCACCTGTTAAGTAAATTTCTTCTATTGTGTCAGCAACATTCATAAAGTTTTCCCAAACCATACGTTTGTTGGGCCAAGACATTGTGTCGCTGTTTAAACGCTGTAGTTCTTCTTCAGGCAATGGATCTTCTATTTTATTCCACTCGTCTACCCATTGGTTACTAGCATAAGGATTACACATTCTACATTTTAAATTACATAAGTTACCTAAACGTAAATCAATATATTGTGCTTTAGTAGGAGGTGTAATATCTGTATAGTCTACTGTACTATCATACCAACCTTCATTCCAACTTTGTCTTGCACTTTTAACACCAACATCTTCTTCTCTAAAACAACGTTCGCACATTTTAGGACGTTCGTTATCTAAAAACTGCTGACGTATAGTAGTCATAGTTTTACTGTTCCATGCTTCACGTAAGTCATGTTTATGCAATTTGTACTTGCCACCTTCTGGGTGTTCAAGTCCATTCTTGCCTGGTGTACTGTTACAGCAAACACGCAAAGTGCCGGCCGCATTTGTTGCAACATGCATCCAAGGTAACACACAGAATGTTTTGCTGGGCATGTTCATATAAAGTTCCTGTAATCAGTTCCGTGTATGCTGTCTAATATTTCGCTTTGTTCAATCAACTGTTGTTTTAATTCTTCATCTTCTATTGCATTTGGTCTCATAAATGCTGGATTAATAACAGGTGTAGATACAGAATGAGCAATGCTGTGTAGAGTACACCAGCGTATTACATCATCTATATTGTTTCTGTTAAACACCATTGGCAGTATGCTTACAAACAAATGTGTATTATTAGGTTTACGTTTATTAAATTTTACAACATTTTGTTGAGTTGTCAACCAACTTGATCCTGCACGTATAAATTCATATCTACTTCCTATTGCATCAATGCTTACATTAATTGTTACTGCTTTAAACTTTTTAAATAAATTGTTCCACGCTGTAATATCATAACTACCATTTGTTATTAGTTCTAATGTTACTGCTGAAGCAATATCTTCTTCTATTAGTGTTTCAATAATACGTTTTACTTGTGGAATCATAAAAGGTTCGCCGCCTGTAAACTTTACTGTTTTTGCATCATACATCAACTCAGTAAATTTTTCAGCATCTTTGGACCAACGTGTATCATGTTTGTGTGTATAATATTCTGCCCAATTCTGTTCGTCAGCCTTGCGAACAATGTTAGCCCATGTGCTTGAACTAGTTTGGTTGCACATTCTACAAGCAAAATTACAGGTGTTGTTTATTTTCAAATCCCAATAGTTTATGCCATCTGCATGTTCTAAAATTTTATTGTAATGTGTTCTCAAACTTGCTCCTGTATTCTCTTCTGATATTCTACATTCTGCACATTCTTCTAACCAAGAGCTTTTGCTTTGTTCACTCCATTCTGCATGACGTGTTTGCCAATCATCTTTCCAGTATAGATTTGCTGTTCCTTCTTTTACATTAAATGCACAACATGGCCTCACAGCACCTGTAGGACCTATGGTTACACCATGTTTAAAAATTAAGCACTCAGCAACCATCCTCGTCTCTTATAACTTTCTACACATTTGTCTTTAAAATAATCACCCATGCCACCATCTACTATCATGTGTATACGTGGTGTATTACTTCTATTCCATACAGAATGATTATATGCTGTATTAATTTTCATAATTGCACCGGGTTCAAAAGGCATTGTACCCCAATCTTCCATTACTAACGCACAGCCATCAGGATTGTTTACTGCTATGTTTGTAGCACCAAATCCCTGTCGTTCTTTGTCTATGTGTGGTCCGATCCAGCCGCCTGGTAGTAATACCATAAAACGTACACGAGTATAATCCTCATATTTTAAATGATTTTTCATAAAGTCAACAGTTTTAGGACAGAATTTTGCAATGTCTGTCCAGTGTGAATCTGTTTCTTCGTAGTCGTCGGGTAGCCCGTAATCATCTGCACAATTTGTATGTACTGTACTAATGCCGTGTATACATAAACTCATCCACCCGGCAGATTGTGGACGGTGATACGTAAAGCAGGCTGTATCGAGTAGGTGCATTGCTTCAGCAAGTATTCCTTCATGATCCATCTCAATGCCATCTACACGCAACCAAGGATTGGTACAATGATCTAACATTTTATCATTATCTTCTGGATCATTTACCAATAACGGATCATAAGTGTGTTCTTTATTTAAATTTTCGTTCTTTGCAAAAAACTCTTTTGTATAATCATTTGCTTCCACATTCTGTGGAATACTATATCCTTCTAACCACATTGTTAGCTCCCTATTAATTCTTCAAGTGTATTTAAAACAGTTTCACTAGTGTCACGTAACGGATATTCTGTAGTTATTGCCTGTTTAACTGTATTGCGAGTAAAGTCTAGTGCAAAACGTTCGCCTGTTTCTGGATTCATTCCTGTGTTAACTAAAAATACATTACTGTTATGTTTTTCAATGTTTGCCATTAGCAAGTCACTATATGTACTAACTGCTCTTGGCATAAACGGCGATCCATAACAAGGTGAAAGTGTACGCTGTATTTCTGTTACACCATGTTCTGTACCTGGCATTGTGCTTGTGTAACCTGTTTCAAAAAATCTACGTACTGCATTTCCAGATATTCTACTAATAGCAGGAAACACACCTTCGGCATCCATTGTTAGGAAGAATATATTGTCTGCATGATGAAAGTTGCTACGTTTATGATAAGCATTTTCAACACAGCTAATTGGATAACTTAGTCGAGCATTGGCCGCATCTGGATTTTCTTCAACTAGTGTATCTCTAACTTTAGCATTTGTAACTGCATCAAATATAGTTTTATGTGTTTCAGGAGTAAGTCCTTCAGACTTTGCATAACAACCAGTTTCAATCATTTTTATACCCATATTGGTCCATGCTACTTCATCATCACTAATAAGTTTATACTCAGGATCTGAACTCAACGTTGTTTTACCTGTGCCTGATAACCCAAACATTAGATTAGTTGTTTTACGATATGTAAATGCTCCACAATGCATAGGCAGTATGCCAAATTTAGGTAGTTCAAAACTGACAATACCAAACACACCTTTTTTAATTTCACCTAGAAAGGTAGTGCCAGAAATTAACAGTAATTTTCTATCTAAATGCACATAAATTTTTGGTTCTATATCAATTGATGTGTTGTGCCATATAGTCCAATCACCTTCTTGATCTTCTGCTGTAACTTTAAACATATTCCATACAAATTGTTTGTGACGTTCATCATTTGTGTGTATTGTAAAATTAGTTCCTACTGTTTCAAAGTTCATTGAATCTAAATAATTTGTTTGTTGTTGCAGTAATGCATAAAATTCATTAAAGTCTTCTTCTTTACCAATTTTGTTGTATTTTGGTCTAGTTAAATCTAAGTCTTTAGCTTGTTCACCAAAGAAATATTTGTTTTCTGGTGAACGGCCTGTTGGGTGCGTTGTTATATTAATATTGGGCAATTTATTCTTCCTCTGTTGCTACGTTAACTCTAGCACTTTCTATACTAGTAACTCGCTGAAATAACTGATTGTCAGCTACGTCTGTCCCTTCATAAAAGTTATCAGGGTTCTTTTTACGTAAACCTGTAATTAGGTCTACAAAACTCTTTTCTAAATTTATACCACAGCGTATAATATTTGGCAAGTAGCTGTATAAGTTACTTGCATAGAATAATGTTGCTTTATCTTCTGGCACATATTCTAAAATTTGTTCTACATCACTCATCATATCTAATTGTATAAAATTAAACTTACATTCTTTTTTAATACGTTGCCAAAAATCTATCCAATTATCATAGCCACCGCAAATATCATAAAGTAAATTCATACGTTCTGGAATTTGATGTCCGTTATGTGCGTGGTATCCTTTACTTTCACACCATTCAAGTGCTACTTTCTCGTAATCATGTCCGTCCCAGTTTTCTATTAAATAATTTTTAAGTTCAACAGCAGGTCCACTTATGTCATACCAAGTAACTTCTGTACCTTCTTCCCATCCATGATGATACATATGATGTAATAATTTCCAACCAGCGGCAACACCTACATAGTTGTTAAACTTAATAAGTCCTTTATCATTACGTGCATTGTACCAATTGGTATTTGTAACTTCTGTATTAATTAAGTATATAAAATCTTCATAACTTTGGAATACATAATTTTGTAGCCATATAGCATCTTCATCTACGTGCTTTTCAACTTCTTTCCAAGACTTCTTGCCTACTAACAAGTCTTCTAAATGTTTACTGCCTTCTTCTGGATACACACTAACTTTATTACAACGTAGTTCGTCTGGCAAATTCCACACACGATATCTGTTGTTTAATGATTTTACTATTAATACGTTTCCGGGTTGATTAACAAATTCAACTTGATTCTCTGGAATTAACCCCGGTAACCCATCAACATAGTGAGGTGTATAATTATCATGCATGTGTTCATCACTAGCTTTATAATTTGCACATGCATTACTATTCCAGTCTTGATCTAAATCAGGCCAGCCTATTTCTTTCCATGATTGTAAATTCATTACTAAACATTGATGATGCCAATGTGGATAATCATATTGTTTAATAGTATCACGCCAACTTGTAACTTCTTCGCGACCGTTATATTCATTTAGTTTTCTATCTAATAATATATGTCCTGCTACTGCCCATGGCTCTTCATGCTTATTCCATTTATCAATAGTTTCTAATAATGCCATATTCCATAATTCTTCTGTAGGCCAACATCCATCATACCAAATTACTGCATAGCGTTTTCCTATATCGTACATGTGTTTCATCCAGTACTTGTCGTGTGATACATTAAGTTCTATAAAGTCGCCTCGCATACTGTTTTGTGCTTCAATGATTTGTATTTGATTTAGTTTTGTTTTTAGCATTGGCCATTTAGCTGTTACTCTACTGTCTCTAATAAACACATTAACAATAGGCCACGAGCTGTCTCTGTTGTAGTAGATATAAGTTTGATTTGTTAGCATCTTTAAAAAAGTTCCTTTATCTTTGGACCCAGTACATGAGAAAAATAATCTTTACACTCATTCTTGTTTGGGTGCCAGTCGTTTCTACTTGCCATATCATGTCTTTGAGCAACCCAATCTACATAACCTTCATATATGTAATTTACATTATGTCGATCAAATGCTTCTGTAATTTTGTCCCAATTTGGCATTGCACCTCTCCATCCTCTAAACACAAGGAGTTTGCAGTTTTTTGCCAACAAACATATTTGTGTTATCATTTGCTCAAGTTGAGCTGAATGGTTTATATGTGCATTTTGTTCCGTAGTGTGTAGTTCGTAATTTGGATGATTAGCACCTCCCCATATTGCATAAGTTATTTCATCGGTATATATATTTTTACAAATTTCATAATGATTTTCTCGTAGTGCTTGGGGTTTTTGTAGAACATTTTCATGCACAACACTATCATGTCTTTGCCAGCCAGATAGTTGCCAAAGAATAAATGTATCTTCTAAACCATTGTTTAGTATTTCTTGATTAAGTAAAAACAAATTTACTTTGTTACCACGAGCACCGGCGCCAATGTGTACATGAGTGACTTGCAAGTCAAGACTTACAAGTAGTCTTCTGGTATAGGTTGGCCACAGTTGTTTTGGACCTAAACTACAACCTAGTGTGACTAGTTTCATAGATATTTCTCCAGTAAACCTTCAAAGGTGTTTGCGTCTTTGTATCTTGTTTCTAATGCTTGTGCATAAGGCACAGTTTTTTTATTCCATAGTTTTGTTTTATCGTTGCCATCTAGATACTTTACAATATGATCAAATCTACCATCTGCTTTTAATTTGTTTTGTATTGCTGATCTAATTGGTTCTGGGTAGACACCAATGTTCAAGTACTTGGGTGTTTGCAACATGTATGCTCCGATGTGAAACCAGTCAATACCCATACCTTCAAAGTAATTGTAAAATTCTGGTAACTGAAAAC
>CESQ01090271.1_pt1 | contig 11692 bp, 12 predicted proteins | sample 361401 | NCBI WGS metagenome assembly CESQ01 (sample SAMEA2622119, study PRJEB7988) | marine metagenome | isolation source: saline water (ENVO:00002010), including | reverse complement strand
CGTCTTGCTCCTCTCCACGATTTCGGCTGGGCATCATGTTCGACACCCAGGCCACCGTTTCGTACGTTTTGCGGGCATTGCTAACCACGTAGTAGATCCCCACCCCCATTTTCAAACTCATCGGCAGCAACTTCCACCCGATGTTGAAGACCACGTCCATTTGTTTGTTGTACGTTCTAGATTTTTTTCCGTTCTAGATTTTTTTTCCTTCCTCACTCAATTGTTTTTCGGCAAAGTAATGCTCCGTTTTCTTCTTGTAGACGGCTTGCATGACCACGTTGACATGGTACCCCGAAACCACCGGCTTTTTTTCCAACTCCTCCATGATGGTGGCTACCGGAACCGTTGCCGCGTAGGAAGTATACAATTCAAGTGAAGGATACGAGTGCTTTGTGAATATCTTGTTGCAGACGTTATTTAAATTGGAAAGGGGTACCAGCATGAACGGCGAGTCGTCTACCTCCGCTTGTATGGTATGGTTCAATTCACTCCCTTTGAGATCGTAATGTATTTGTCGCTCTCCATTCACGAATTCTACCCGCATCACCGACATCCCTAGATTGTAATTGCGACATTCGTCGGCCACCGGCTGCAGCAATTGTCGGTCGAGCACCGCGCCGTAGCAACTGAAAGCATGCTCCCACGTGGTTCCTACCCGCTGCAAGACGAGGTACTCGTGTTTCTTCACTTTCCGCCGCAGTTGCTTGTATACTGCCACGCTTGGCCACGCTTTGTTCATGTCCAGATGAAGCAATTTGGCTTTGCGCGCCATGGCTTGGTAATAAATACCACTTTTTTCGACCACGTTCCCGTCTGTATACTTTACGATGGTTGCAGGATGCAATGGCAACTGTATGGATTTCAAATAGTGCAGGATGTACAAAATCATCTCGTGTTTGCTCTTGTACTGGACAAAGGTTCGAATGGCTTCGACCGTGTACAATTTCTTCAATTCGTCGAGGAACGACGACGTGCTTTTTCGCTTGGTCCAGACCTCGCCATGTTCGCCAAATTGGAACGAGAAATGTTTCATTCTGGTAAAAATGCGATTGGTTTCCGGCTGGATATAATGCCGCAGGATATTCTGCTCCTCGTCAGTATAGTCGCATAATTGCTTCGACGCGTCAAGACGAATATGATTATTCATTTTGATATATATTCACTTATTAATATATATATATATATATATATTAATATCACTAATATATTAATATTAATATATATATATAATTATCTACAATCGTAATTATATGTCGTCCATTTATTTTAGTCCATTCATTTTTAAAACCATTTAAGGTGAAAGTATCGGTATACCGGTATCTTTGGCACGCGCGTATCAAATAATTGAAAATATAAGAAACAAAAAAGAAACGAAAACAAGAAAAAAAGACAAAGAGGAAAAACAACAATCCAAACGATGGACGATTTGAAACGTATAGTGAACGAGTTGGACCCAACGTTATTTGGAACGGGTCCAATAGAATCCGAATTGCCACCTGAAAGTCATTTTCGCCCTATTCAAGAAAAATACCGAGGGCTGGAAGCAATGTTTGAAGAAATTGAAAAGGAGGTCCATGGTGCATTTCACACTGGTCGAACCAATGTCCCCGACAAAGATATATCCGACATCATACAACGACAAAGGCGGGTCAACACTGCCAAATATGAGATTGTACGTAAGGAGACGGAAGAAGAACCAAACAATTTGTATTTTGCGTACAAAAAAGGAAATTGTTATATCATGTACAAGTTGTATGGCAAACGACAATGCAATTTTTACGTGGATCGGAATTGGACCATCCACCACATTGTCCCTTGCGATAAACTATTAATCAACTTTACGGTTTTACGGAAGGAAGATGCCACCGATCAACTCTTGGAGGCGTGCGAAGATGGGTGGAAGTGCGTATCAAAAAAAATAAGAATATAATTGTTTTTATAATAAGAATAAATTCATCCTAACATTTTAATTTAACTTGGTCTTCAATTCATTGCACGAGAAGGAACCTTCGAACTCTGCAAGTCCTTGTGGCATCTCAATTTTTTGGTTGCATAAAGGATCGGATGGATCGGTTATGCATGATGTGCATTGGTTTAATATAGCGTCTCCATTGGCTATGCATAAGTCTGGTAGGGCAGTAGAGGCGCATACTGTGCGAATCTTGCCCTTGAAATCCGTTCCGGCTTCTTTTTCTTGCAAGTTCGTTGCCGATCTTGCTTGGAAGTACAAAATGAAAAATGCAATGCCGATCGCGATGAGGATAAGTTCAGGTTGTTGGATTTTCATGGTGGGGGGTGTTTTTTTTAATAGTGGAGAAAAAAAAAATAAATTTAGAAAAAAAAATATAAAATATTATTGGGGTCAAAGATACCGCACTAAACGTTGTCCTTGTTTTTTTGACTCTTCATTAGTTTTTTGAACGGAGACAGTGACAACAACTGCTTTCCCACTTTTTTCAATCTCGCGTTTCAAAGTTGGGGTCAAACAAACCGAATTGATAATGTCATGCATCTCTTCAGTATGTCCGTTTTTCTTCCACGCAACTAAGCCACGAAATGATTGGTCAGTATTGTAAACATCGCTGTTCAGTTTTAATTCTTCCATGGTAAACGTCCAATGAGGACGAGGAACTGCTCGCATGTCCATACCATGTGGGTAGATCGTCACGGATCGTGTCAGACATTGTTCTTGCTCTTTTGACTCTTCGGGTTCACGTACACTCTCTTGCAATTGCTGCAACTTCTTCTTCAACTCCTCGTTTTCACACTTCAACTTTTTATTTGCCACTTCCAACGATTCCGTTATTTTCCTCTTTTTGCTTTCACCAAATTCTTGCGCTCGTCTGTAGGTAATCTCAGAGTCCAGTTTCTGGTGCAAGTCTTCGTATTGTTGGTTCAATTTTTTTTCCAACTCGCTCTCTTGCAATGTTACTTTGGATTGGACTTCCTCCATTTTAGTTGAAACTGCATCGATGATATTATCCATATCATCTTGTATTTCTTTTATAATTCGCGTTCTTCTTATAAAACAACTCATCTTTTTGAATTTTGAATGGTTTTTAGTTTATATGTGTAATATATACAATATACAATATTATATATATATATATATATATATATATTAATACATTATGTTATATTTTATAATATATATTGCAAAAAATGCGTTTTTTGAATTGAATGGAGAACAATTATGAATTCAAAAACATACTTCTTAGGAACGGCAACCCTCGCTTGATCCTTCGCATTCCCTCCTCGCACAACCCGGCCAACTTGGTATCGGCGACGGTGGCCATCTGCTGCAACAGTTGGCACAGTCGCTGTACCACCTTGCAAAAATGCCCCACATTGACCCCATACGTCTGCACGATCGCCGCCACGGAATTTCCGCAACTCCATTGGTAAATCGGCCCCATGTACAACGACCCCGCCTGCTGGTCGCACAAGTCCACCTCATCCGAGATCCCTTTCACCTGCGCGCAAAATTCGTTGTGCGGCTCGTCGTGCTTCTCCTCCACCAAAAAGCACGTCAACCCCGACAGAAAACGATGCACGTCGTCCCGAGGCAGCACGTGGCGGTACCAGCATTCCACCAACGTCACCGGATCTTCCACCGCCAACAGTGCGCTGACCAACCGGCCTTTTGCCGTCGGGACCCGGTGTGCCAAATACCCCAGCGACTCCAACTTCCGCACGATGTGGTGGTACTTGGCGCCGAACAACGGGGTGAAAAACCGGCGTTCCATGTCTGCGACTGCTTCCACCATGTCGTAGCATTCCTCGATCGTCTCCTCCGGCCCTTCCATCACCAACTCGATGCAACGCCGCATCTCCGTCACCGCCAGCATGGTATCGACTTCGATGACGCCGCCTATTTCCTTCTTCACGTCCAATATCCACTGAACCTGGCAGAGGTCTTCCGATTCGTACACTTCGAAGGTGAATGGACGCTCCGCCCATCGCTTGAATCGCCATTGGTACGGGTGCATCCGGGGGAACGGCGCATCCACCAGAATGTCCATTCCCTCCCTCAGTCCCAGAGCCCACTTGTGGACGATTTGCCGGCATTTGGTGGCAACCTCGATGAACTTCAACTTGTACTTGGCTTGCTGCACGTAGATCGGAGGGAAGGTGCTCACTTGTTGCTCGCACTCGTGGTAGAACGGGAGGACGTGGGAGTAATCCACGGACGAGAACGGGGATTCGCACAGGATCTTCTTCGTGTCGATCGAGGCGAAGAGGAAGCAGTTGAGCACCGTGCGCGGGTTGACTATCCCTTGGCCTTCCACGTGCTCCGCCTTCGTTTCGAAGATGTCCCGCCAATGCATGGAATTCTGCCATTGGCAGAGGACCACCATCCCTTTTTTCTCGCCACATCCAGGGCGGCCAGCGCGACCGCAAATTTGGAAGAACAATGCGCTGGGAAGCCAGATCATGCCGTGCTTCGAGGGCATTTTCGACGAGGTCAACACCGTCGTTTTGACGGGCAGGTTGATGCCGGTGCTGAGGGTGCTGGTGCAAAAGATCAACTTGGCCAGATTGTGCTTCGCCATCGTGCACACGGTTTCCAAGTACTGCTTGCACAGCCAACTGTGGTGGAGCACGATCCCTTTCTCCGCCAACACCGCCAACTCCGCCACCAGCGCGTAGTCCTCCGCTCCCATGCGGCGCTTCAACCGCTTGAACAGCATGCGGACCTTCCACTTGTCTTTTTGTTCATGGAGCAAATCGATCCCGCGAACGGAGTCCGCCATCTGGTTCAACTTGCGGCAGGAGAAGGCCACGCACATCGCCGGAAGCATCTCCTCTTTGCGCAGGCGGTACACCATGTTGATCAGGCGCGTCTTCAACTGGTTGAAGGACAGTCGGTCCGGCAAGTTCTCCGTGTACAGGTCCTCGTTGGCTTTCTTCCATTCCGCGTCGTCGATGGTATGTCCAGACCCGACCTTGCGGAATTGGTAGCCGATGTCCAAATAATATTCCAACGTGATCGGGCGTTCGGTGGCTCCCACCAGATACGTGGGACATCGATTGACCCGTCCCATGTTTTCCGCCAACTCTTCCGGATTCGGTATGGTTCCAGACAAGGCGACGATGTTGCTGCGCAGTTGCGGGTGCGTCATCATTGCTTCCAGTACATGCCCGCGATCGTTGTTCATCGAATGGATTTCGTCAATAATCAGGCAAGGGCAATTGTCCATCCAGTGTGGATTTTTGTCCAGTTGGATCTGCACGATCTCGTAGGTGCAGACGCAAATCAACGCTTCTTTCTCGTTCTCCTGGGTCGGTCCGGTCCACAGGCCCACAGTAGAGACGGGCTCCATGGCCGGGCCTCCGTAGTAGTACTCGTCGGAGTACATGTCCTGCTCGTCTTCCTGGAACAGCATATCGACGGTGGGGGTGTCCCGGAACAAATCGCACAGATCGGCATACTGCTGCTCCGCCAATGCTACCAACGGGACGGCGATGCGAAGGTTGCACTTGTGCTGCACCGCCAGTGTCGCGGCATACTTGATCAAGTAACTTTTTCCGCTGCCGGTGGGGGAAGCGCATAGGATGTTCAACTTTTCGGTTCCACGGTACAACTGTTCGAGCAAATGGGCGCTTTGGCGCTGGTACGGGTACAACTCGTACGACGTCTGCACCAGCGGCGCTTTCACTTCTTCCGTGGGTCGCTTGGCGTAGAGGGCAGGCGCAGGCGCGCCGGTCCGAAGAAGGTCTTGGGCTCGTTTCAACATGGTCCCTGCCCGTATTGCAACTCGACTGGCTTTTGGAGAATTACAAGTGCGATAATTACAAGTGCGATAATTCCGAATTGTATGGACATGGTTGTTTGTTTTGTTATTGCTCTCATAAAAAATATATATATTTCATGACCGGTTTACCGGTAAATACAGGCTTGCCAATTTGACAATATAAGTGTAAAAACATAGATAACAAGCAGTGTTCAAATCAAGATGAACAAGTTCGTGGGATGGGACAAGCCGCAGCGCCAACTCGACGACTTCTTCCAAACCGACGAGAATGCGGTGTTGATGGTGTCCGGCCCCGTGGGCGTGGGGAAAAGCACCATGCCGAGGCATTTCGCAAAGAAACATGGCTATCGCTTGCTGGAACTGGCGTCCACGGCGACGTTGGATTTCATGCAGCGCAAGCAACCGCAGAAATGCTTGCTGTGCATCGACGACTACGACAGCGCAACGGCGTACTTCAAAGGGTTTGACGCGGCGTTGAAGAAACAGTTGAAGAAAGGCCAGCCGAAGATGAAAGTGTTTCTGTCTGGATCGGACTTGTACCAGATCCAGCGGTGGTTCATTGGCATCGAGGTGGTCCACGTCAAACTGTACCCGCCGTTTCCAAGCGCCATTCGATCGTTGTTGCGGACCAAGTCGTGGAAGGTGGCGAAGGCGGCGCAAGGGGACGTGCGGAAAGCCCTCCAACTGGACCGATTGCAGTGGGGCCACCAAAAAAACGATGACTTGTCGGATTTCGACGTGGCCAAGATGATACTGGGCGATCGAGCCAACCCAGGGTTACGCCATGCGTACACGTATGGGGCGGTAGAATGGGCATTTCATAATTACCTGGATGACGTGGAGGACATCGAGGACGTGGTGGCGTTCTCGGAGCGGTTCAGCAGCGTCGGCGCGTGCCGAGAAGCCATGTTGTCGTTGAAGAAGCCGACGCCGCTGCTGGTCCCGAAGCGGCAACTGTCGTGGAAGCACCGGGACAAACTGCGGCGGTACAACCGGAAGCAATCGTTGAGGAAGATCGGGGAGAAGTTCGGGGTGTTCGGGATGCCAGCGGAAGAGTTGCACCACTATTTGCGGTGCGTGCGGTCCCTTCGGTATTTACCATTGGACATGGAGAACCGGAAGCAAATGTCGGAGCAGCACGGGCTGACCATCGAGGACAAACGGTTTATTTTCGCCACGAGGAAATGATGATGCGTTGACCCGGTTCACTTTTCTTTCCTTCACAACAGTAAAAAGTATGGCAAAAGTTGTTAGAGTACCGTTAAGTATAAACGAGCACATCCAGCACGTCAAACTGCGCAATCCAAATCCAGGCTACATCTGTCTGACGGACGAGATCGACGAGGAGTCTGCGATCCAGTTCGAGCGGCACTTCCGCGTGTTGGAACACAGCCCTTGCGAGTTCATCATGATTTACATCCACTCCGATGGTGGGTGTGTGTACAGCGCGCTTCGGATCGTGGACATCATGAAAAGTTCCGAGAAACGGTGCGTGACGGTCTGCTCGGGATGTGCGATGAGCGCGGCTGCCTTGATATTTTCACAAGGCGAGTTGCGGTTCATGAGTGAAATCGGCACGATCATGGTCCACGATGCTTCGATGGGGTTGAGCGAAGGGAGATTGAACGACGTGGAAGTCGAGGCGACGGAGTTGCGACGCTTGACGGAACAAGGGTACGAGATGATGTCCTTGAACATTGGAAAGAAAAAGAACTTTTTCGAGAAGCGAATGGGAAAAGCGAACGTGGACGCGTACATCAGTTGCGAGGAGGCGCATAAGATCAACTTGTGCACGCATATTGGCATTCCTCAGATGAAAACGAGGGTGGACGTATCGATCGAGTTGAGTTGCAACGGGATTCCGCTGTCGGAATTGAAAGGGACAAGGAAGAGTAAGAAGCGTAAAAAATCGATATAAATTTTAATTAATAATTATTTTAAATTGGATCCATGTACCACAACTCATCCATTCGTTGGTAATCGATGTTTCGTGCGGTTTCAGTCAATTGAAATTGAATTTTTTTGGTGTATAGAGGTCTCACTTCCAACTCCGAGTGGGCGTATTTGCAATTGACGTATACACACTTGCCGTGTTTGTCTTTTTTGTTGATGCACCTGCTGGTTTTGTACATGCGATCTTTCGTATTGCTTGTTTTCGTGATTGGTTGATCGTGATTGAACCTGCAAATGTTGCCATATCTACACCATCCATTTCTTTTAAACATTTCACACTGCACCGTAGGGTTTCCAGTGTGTTGCTTTCTCTTTCTTAAACCTTCTTTTAATTCTTTACTTGTATGGGCAAACGTGCATCTCAATCTAGTGCATTCTCCTACACCATCGAATCGATTTTGACATGCTTGGCTTTTATATCGAAAATCAGCATTTTCTTTCCCAGCATGTTGGACATTGGGAAACAATATAATTTTTTTTTGTTGAAGTCTTCGTTTAAAGTTCCTTCTTTTTCCAATTGGAAGGTTCTTTTTAACTCGTAAGTCCAATTCTGCTAATGTAGGCATGATTTAATTATTTAATTAATATAATTATATAATTTATTTATGTGGATTTACTATATATATAATATATATATATATATATATATATAATATATATATTTATATTATATCTACTTGTCCGTATTTTAAAAATGCGTTTTTTGACAGTGTCGTTGGAGGACCACTTACAAAAAAGCCAATTTTTAGCGGTAAACCGGTAGAAAAACAAAATCAATAAATCAATAATTATATCTATATGAATATATAATATATTATATATATATATATATATATAATATAGATATATACACATACAAGTAACAAAGAAGTAATTGAAAGCAAATATGTATTCGTTTCATAAAAACGAAAAATCCAGTGTAACTGGTGAAACTATATATGGTTGGTTCAAACCCTTTTGCAACACGAAAAAAGGATCCATGTCCACTTGTAAAAATGTTTTTGGAGTGAGATGTCAATACCATGACGAAAATAGACGTATTAGTCTGCCAACATTGGATGACGAATGCAACGTCGTGCGTACAAAAGTACCACCGAAGGAAGAGCATGTGTTTTCAAAATACGATACTTGCGGTGACCAAAACGAATACACCGCCGCCATTTCCATCAATCAAAAATCGATGGCTTGCATGATATGCGTGCACAACATACGCCAACATCTCTCTGACAATCCTGAGTTGTTTATTCGGAAAGTCCGACATACATTGCAACAAATGGAAGAAGACGTGGATTTTAAGACGTACACTCCTACATTCACCAATTGCATCGGCATCGACGAAGGCAATCTAACCGATCTATTGAAAGATGTAGAGACGTTTTTGTTCGACGGCAATTTTGATTTTGGAACGGAGACCGTGAACCCAACACCCAAACCACTAAATTTGTTATCTTATAAACAAAAAACTTACAAATGCGATACCTGCAAGAAATCGATGCAAAACTGTACCACCTGTATCGAAATGGTAACTGGCAGCACGATGACCGTCAGCGGATTCAAATACAAAAAAGACCCGGAATTTCAAAAATTGGGCAGACAGTACAAGACAATTGAAAGGATGCTTCACACCACAACGCAATCGTACAAAAGAAAACGCAACAATACAGTCCTAAAACAAACGCATGCTGCGAGAAGGACGTTACAAAGAAAGAAAGAGGAGTACGATTGGAAAAAAAATACGCTGTGGTATATCGGAATGGTTGCCTACTGTGCGTTTTTCAATACGATCCCAGCGATCAAACCGAACGTAAATCAAAACGAGTTGGACTGCGATACACTCTGCGAACAATTGTACAAGCATACGAACAAATGTGACACGAATTTTGTAGATGTGAAAAATTTGTTGCTGAGTTTTCGTATTTTAAAACGGGAGTTTGACAACGCATCTGACGCCGAATCCGACGACGATACCACAGAATCCGAGCGAATGAATCGTTGGTTACGATCAAAAATGACAGAACAATTAAACAGGGATGAAGAATTAAACATGGATGTGTAAAAAAAATAAATTATAAATTTAAAAAATATTACAACGTCGATTTGGCGATTTGGAAATTCTCGTCGTTCCCATACTTTCGCTCAATATCCTTGGCGGTGAAACCGGCCCGTAACCCTAATCTTGCCCTGCCATAACACTCATACGTCGTCCGGTCCACCCCGGCATAATTGTAGTACCCGCTGCCAGACCCTTCCAAATTTGTCTTGACCATAAATTTCGGAGAGGTGGTTCGGGGAAAAGCAACCGTACGTGGAGAAGCGTAGAAGCGGTATCGCTGCTGGAACAACGCGTTCGAAAGGACAAAACTGGCGTCCCACCCGTCCTCCCCGCCGTAATGGAACGATGGAGGTCCTTTGAAAAACGAGCAGATCGTCGAGCATGCGATGGCAGGGATCGGCCGTTCTTGCATGTTGGGCGCTGCTCTGGCAGTCAAAATTGGACAATTGTCGTACGATTGGTAGCATGGGAACCACGCGGTTTGGTCCACCGGTACATGCTCGGGAAAGGTTGCCGCCATGTAGGTCAGTATGTTCGGGGTCACGCTGGGCTTGACCTGGCCCATCGTGAATTTTTTTCCATGGCTCGTCAAGACCGCACGCTTGGTCGGCAAAGATCGGTACTGCTTCGTCAACTCGACGTCGAACTGCTCGGCAAATATGGTTCCAGGGGTTGTGATCAACACGTAGGTCTCGCCGGCATACAGTTGATCGAGGGCAATGTCGTAGGCTTCCAACGTTGTAGGATACTGGCCAGCATGGAAGGTTTTGACGCGGATGGTCTTGCTGACGTAAGGATCGTACGCGCTCGCTTGCTGGTACAACCCATACACATCTTTGGACGTCGCGGTGACGCATTGCACGATCCCGAAAGACAATCTTGCGGGGCACAGCGCGTGCAAAAGCATGTGGCGCATGGTGGATGCGGCGGCGTAGTTGTCTTTGTACGCGTACATCAAGACGAAGATGGTGGGTGCATCGGCGCACGTGCTTTGCTGCAACCGACGCTTCTTCTGCGCCTTCAAACCTTTGTCCAGCGCGCTCATCAACACGTACACTAGGGCCGCGCCAAGCGCGTACCACACGAAAGCGGAGGGCTCCATACGTTTTTTTCACACGGTAATATTATTTTTTTTTTAGGATGTTGCCGCGGGACACCCTACAATCCACCCAACTGGTTTTGCTGGTCGTAGTAGGCCGACCAATCCAACACGATTCCTTTCTTCTCGCACAACGTTTTGAACTGCTCGAAGATTTCCGCCTCCCGCGCGAACAGCGTCGCGCAAAAGACGAACTCTTCCACAGGGCGACTCAACTCGAAGCCTTTTTTCTGCTGGTACTGGTTCAGCCGCTTCGCCGGGTGCCGAATCCGGTTTTTCCCGAGTTTCTCACTGACGAAGTCGATGACGTCGCCGCTAACTAGAAGAAACAAGGCCCAGAGGTCGTCGGATTGGTTGGGCATCTCCAGTTGCTGGTACAGCACTTTCGAATGCTTCTTCGGCGTGAACTGGCGATGGATGTATTGCGTGAAGTGGAAGAGGGAGGAAGCGCCAGAAATCCACCACGTGAAGGTGGGCCCTTTCGGCAGCAACTCCACCACCCCGCACACAATATCCCTCGACTTCGCTTCCTCCTTCCCTTCGTACCGTACGGGTCCGACGTGAATGCAGTCGCGACGTTTGGTCTTTTGGAAAAAAATTCGTGTGTTGGCTCGATGTGAGGTCAAGGTTAATTTGTCTGCAAACGCGTAGTAATGGGCAGGTGGAACGTCCACCACTTTCAGCACCCGGGCAAAGACCAGCACGCCCAACTCCGCTTTCAATTGATCCAAATTGAACTTCATTTGGGAGATATTTATATTTATATTTATATTATGTGTGTGTCTTCTATATATAGTTACTTATTTGGGGGACCGGTAAACCGCGTCTCCC
>CESQ01026844.1_pt1 | contig 11694 bp, 11 predicted proteins | sample 361401 | NCBI WGS metagenome assembly CESQ01 (sample SAMEA2622119, study PRJEB7988) | marine metagenome | isolation source: saline water (ENVO:00002010), including | reverse complement strand
TTCACCAAATTTAAAATCAGTAGATTTCATCTCAATAGGTGTTAATAACCAAGGTTGATGAATGTATACATCGGGGAGATCGGAGATTTCAGGCACCCATTTTTTTATGAAATGGCCACATTTATCATGATCCATAGATTGTTTAATAGGATTATAGATTCGGATAGTATTAATTCCCGTTGTTCCAGATTGCATTTGAAATTGTGAATAATGAATCCCTGGTTCATAATCTGTGAAATACTTTGCCAGAAACTTGCTTGTAATCTTCCAGTCAAGCCAAAGTTGATATGATGCAAATGAGACAAGCATCGCTCGCATTCTGAAATTAATCCATCCAGTCTCTTTGAGATATCGCATACAAGCATCGACGAAAGGGTATCCCGTTTTACCATCAGTCCAAGCTTGATATTTTTTCTCATCAAATGAATTCTCCCTCATCCCATCATATGCTGGATTAAGATTAGAATTTTCTATTGATGGTTGATCATAAAGTTTTTGTATGAAATGACAATGCCAAGCTAGTCTACTTTTAAAAGATTTTAGAGATTTCTTATGATTAGCGTTAATATTAGTTTTCAGCTTGTTGAGTGTAGTTTGGTATATTGTTCTTATAGATATTGTGCCTAGCGCGATACTTGGACTTAGTCTTGAGCAAGATGTCTCCGCAGTCAAAGGAGATGACATTTGAGATTGATATTCTGTACCTCTATAAGAAATAAAGCTATCTAGAAGTTTTTCTGCTTGATTTGAGCCACCGGTCTGAATGTTACTCGATGCTATAGTATTTGTTTTTATCTTATAATTAGTCATTATGGAATCAGAAATAAACCTACATTTTACATCAGATTGGTTATGAATTTTTTGACTCATAAATTTTCTCCAATCTGTTGACCATGTTGAACGGTTTCTTTTTGAAAGTTGAATTCCAAACTGGTTAAAAACACTCCATTTAATAGAATTCTCATTAAATAATTTCCTACAATTATTATCAATCTTATTAGTAAGTAAACCTCTAAAAATCCTATTTGAATTTACATTTGTAATATTGTATTTTTTTATTAGATGCTTCATCACCTCTAAAGTATCACCATAATATATATTCAAATGCGCATTATATTTTTCGATTAATTGATTTTTTAAACCCTCTAAACTTTCAATAGTGAATTTGAGATGGAACGAGCTACTGGTCTGATCTTTCCAAATATTCTCATCAAATATGTAAATAAGTATGTTCTTATCAGAACTCAAAGATTTGAGGAATGATTCGTTATCATTCAATCTTAAGTCATACCTGAACCATGTGAGAGTTTGCATTAGTCAAGATTACATCAGTAAATTAATAATTCTAGCTTAAAATTTGTATGGTTAAATGCATCTATAATACAGAGTTATGTTTGTAAAAAATAACATGATAATATATTTCTATGATGCTTGGATGTGCTAACTCTCTTCTTTTGTTAAACGCTATTATTGTGTCAATAGGAGCATATTATTTTTATTTTAAGAATTTAGATATTGCATGGTTGGCATTAATCTTATTTCTTGCAATAGGTTCTAGCGGAGAACTTATTTTAAGCGGTATGTGTTTATAATATTTTTGTGGTATTTAATCTAATGGCAGTTAAAGAGAAACAATGTGAAAAATGCCACTTAGGATACGAGAAATTATATAGATGCAGTTTAGAAAAAAGTAAATGGATTTTTATTTGTGCTAAATGCTTGCAAGAGGTAAAAAAAAATCATTCTAATTCCTATGTCTATGGTGGAACATGGAAAAGCAGAAAGTAATTCATCAAAAATAAACTGAATCCTGCGTACTCTTGATAGAAAATATCCAGGTTTGCTTATGAGTATTTGCTAGTATTTAGAAAAATTTACGGATTTGTTTATATAACTTTTACTTTGACTGCTTTGGGACCACGTGGGCCTTCTTCTGTTTCAAACTCAACTTTATCATTTTCGTTTATTACACCGTCCACTAAATCTGTTTGATGAACAAAAATGTCTTTGTCACCTTCATCGGGTTTAATAAAGCCAAATGCTTTGGTTGAATCGAACCATTTTACTGTACCTGTTTTCAAGATTTTCTCCTTATTTAATAAAGATAAGTATACACATCTTTTTATAAATTACCATTTTCATTTGATATTTCGTAAAAATAACCCAATATGCTATTTTTGAGTGCGTGTAAGCTAAATATGTTCCGAAGTAAGTTAATAAATGATATTGAAAATCATCATCTAAAATAAATAGTCAGAAAAATACCAAAAATCATAACTATCGATAGTGAGAGAAGCACTGGCATTCTTTTCATCACACCCATTCTCCAAAAATCAGTTTCTTTCCACAGCGCGAACTTGCCATTTATGTAGGCTATCCTCCATGATTTATCTTTTTCACTCATAATTATGATGATATCAAATCCTCGGCTATTTTGAAAATGTGTTATCTATTGGAATATCCTTATTTATATTCTAAATTGAATTTACTAGAGTCTCTCTCATACTCATTTTCACAAATTTTAATCAACGCACTATAGTAATCATACTCCCTTTTAACATCATACGAATTTGATAAAAACTCTTTAATTGCAATTTCTGGCTGAGCTTCGTCTGGTAGTCGCTGTGTCATGAGCTCGTTTGTGATGATAAACATCTTATCAGCACATTTTTCCATTTGTGATGTATTTGCGCTGCATCCATTAAATAGTAGAACCGCTAATGTCGGTATAACTAATTTAGTCATCGCCTTCCTTGACAAAAATACCGTCAATCATTCTACCTTTTCTGTCTTTGATATCGTGGTATGCTTTTGACAAACATTCATCCATTGTAAGATTATTTCTTACCATTATGTTGATTAAGACCACTAACATGTCACCGATATCATCACTAATATCCTTCCCTTTACATAAACTGTCTGATAATTCTCCTGCCTCTTGAATAAGCTTCAGGTATTGATCCTTATCAGTGCTGCCATTTATAAGATTACGATCGTGATGCCATTGACTTATCAATTTTACATAATCTCTGTTAGTCATATTTCCTCATATTCTTAATATTATGGCATTTCATTACCAATAATGATATTTTTTACTTTATTCCAAGTATTACCCTTATTTGGACGCTAGATTCATGCTAAATTATTGTATCTTTCATGAAAAATTCGTCAAAAACTTTTGAATAACTCTTTATTTTCTGGATAAAATATAATAATTTAAAAATGTAATTATTAAGAAAAATCACTATGAATAGCAAAATACTTGTAATTTCTATATCAATGTTCTTAGCGTCTTGTGCTACTGTCGATAGCAAAGAAGTCTACCTTCAATCGGGCAAAAAAGGACTCTCAATTAAATGCGCTGCCAATGATATGGATTCATGTCACCATGAAGCTGGTAATCAGTGTAAAGGTTCAGGATACAATGTATTCAATAGAAGAGAGGACAATGGGAACATAATTATGACTATTAGTTGTCGTGATTAACTTGTTAAATAAATGTCTAATATCCTAAAATACCTAAGCTTGGCACTTCTTGTAGCATCTACCAACTTGTTAGCTGTTGAAAAGAAAGGTGTAGCCGCTTACAGCTATGCTGATATCGGATCGTATATGTTAAACAGCGATATCATTCGCTCCAATGCGAAAAAACAAGCATGTAAAGATGCATATAAGAAGTTCACTACAACATTCAATAATGTCAAGAAATCAAATTATAAAAGAGTTCAGAGACAAATCGAGGATAATCTTGATATGTATATGACTTGTACCCAAGTTCTCGATGAAGAAAATGATTCGAGTAAATCGATTTACAATATTGTTGTCAAAGCAAATATAGACGCAAACAAGATTGATGAAGTTATCATGGGCAGTTCTGCTATCGCAACTGAGGGTGCTGTATCAGATATTGCTATACTGATGATAGTCAGAACAGCTAGTTCAGTTCTTAAAAGAGACGATAAAAGGGTAGACGTATTTCGTGATACTGATTCTACGACTAGAACTACTTCAACAGATAACAGGAATACTTCTGCAGCAGACTCAAGAAGCTCTGAATCCTCTCAGTATGACAGACGAAATGAAAAAACTGTTGATACAGATCAAACAGAGGCGGTTGGTGACACTGGAGCAACTATCTCAAGTAGGACAGCAACCGGTGATAGTGGTTCATATGACGCAAACTCACAAAGTATGAGTGACTCTCAAAACGAAAATACATCTGATACCAGCAGAACTGATACAACAGTTAGGAGTGGGAAAAAAGAGACAGGTGGCAACACCTTAATAAGAGCAGACAAGATTACATACGAGTTATCAGATGAATATCAAGATGCAATGGAAGCCAACTTGGATACCCCCCTTTCTGCAGGCGGGTTTGAATTAATATCTATGAGTGATTTCTCTGATGAACTATTGGATGCTCATGAGCAAATGAGGGTAAAATACGCCTCTACAAGTAAAATGGATAGGAAATTGGAGAAGGTAATTAGAAAAGAATTAGCAGCTGATGATATTGATTGTTATATTGAGGGTAGTTTTGATGTTGGTCAACCTGAGAGAGATGCTGCGACCGGACAAGATGTTGCAAATGTGACTGTTAGAAAAGCAAAAACTAATTGTTACATTGCAAAAAAAGAAGGGGCTAAAAAAAGGTGGAGAGGTAAAGGAACAATTGGTGGTATTCAAGCCAAAGGTCTTGGTACAACACGAGATGAAGCAATTAACAACGCTATCGCAAAAGCAGCGCAGGAAGTTGGACGTGATATGTTGCAACTACTTAATAAAAAAGGTGTTAATTAGAGGTAAATGCTATGAGAAGGAAAAAAACTGTTATTTATCTATTTTTATTTACAGTGCTAACTACTGGTTCACAGTCTGTATTATCTGATGACCTATATGCATTTGGTGGTCTAGGTGATGTGATGAAAAAGGTACCCGGTATGGATGGAGGTGACGCTCCTGACATGAGCGGAACAAAGACTGAATTGGTAAAACATTTTAGCGAATCATCACTCCATTATATGGAAGCACTACATTATCTTAATCTAGCTTTAGGACAAGATGCAGCGGCTCAAAAAATTCTTGCAGGTATAGACTACGCAAAAAATTCGAAAAATAGCGCGGAAGATATAATGGCAAACTCAATCAAGGTTACAGATGAAGCCAGCGAAGGCATAGAGTCATCGATGCAAGGTGGTAGTATTAAATTATCAGTAGAGAGTAAAGTACTTTATGCAAGAGGTCTGCCTCCCGCTGGCAAAGGCGTAGTTTCAACAATAAAGCTTGTTCCAGTTTCTCAAAATATGGTTACCACAATTCAAGCAAATCCAATGTCTGCAATAGATCAGTTGGGAGGACTAGCAAAAATCATCCCTAGTATTCCAAAATATATTACCAATCTGACTAAAACAATGAAGTTAGTATTAACTGTTGCTGAAGCTAATGATGTTGATGGTACTAAAGACTTAAGTGACAAACTTGCTGACTTTCCTGATTAACGAATAACGAGATATGTGGAATATGAGAAACAACATTGCAATTTTATGTGCATGCATTTTGATAATGTTCTCTGCAAACGATGTTCATAGTAAAATAATATTTAAGGATGTTTCAACTACAGGAGTAGGACAATCACTTGAAGAAGCAGTTAACAATGCACTAGCAGAAGCCATAACAATGGTAAATGGCAAAAATGTTCACACTAAAACGGTAATTAAGGTTCTTGGAGGAGAAAAAGTTCCATCAAATGATGATGTTGCCCAAGAAGCAAAAGATTTTATCATCAATAAATTTGAGGAATTAAATGCTCTCTTGAGAAGCGAAGATGGACAAAAAGTTAGAGATCCAATTAACGTGAATGTAGATGTAAATACTCCAAAGAGAGAAAAGTATACACAGGAGTATGTAAAAGATATTGTGGACGAAGTCAAAGGGGGCGTTAAATCTTATGAGATTCTTGAAAAAAAAATAGATGATGGATGGCACCATGTAACAGTTAAGTCTAAAATTGCTCAATTTGAAATACCACAAGAAGCTCAACGTACAAGAATTGCAATCGTCCCATTTAGATTCTATCCTGAGAAAAATGTTGGTAGTAGTATATTAGATAAAGTTAACTCATTAATGGGCGTCAAAGATTCCGATAACATTATAAAAACATCTGCAAAATTATTTAAATTATCATCTTCAGATGAGGAGAGAATGTTGAGGCTTATGTCTCAAGGTTTAAGTAATTATCTTGTTCAGTCACGTAAATTTACTATTTTAGATAGAGAGTATGTAAGTGAAATTTCTGAAGAACAACTTAATATCGAAGAAGGTAGAGCTCCGATAGAAGAGTTAGCAAAGCTAGGTAATGAAATTTCTGGTGATTTTGTTTTTGTCGGCTCTATTGAAGAATTCACTGTCGAGGACAAAGTTACAAAAATTCTTACTTCAGATAAAGAAATTGTCAGGAAAATTGCATCTTTCTATATTAGTTATAGAGTACTAGATGTTGCAACTAAACAAATTATAGCCTCTAATTTTGTTAAAGTTTATCACGTTACAAAATCAGACAGACCTATTGAGATTATCTCTACAATGACTGAAAAAGCCTCTCAAATTATTGGTCAAGAGTTATTGTTTTCAATTTACCCAATCATAGTCGAAAAATATTCACAAGGTGAGTTATATTTAGCACATGGTGGTAGTTCGATAAAAAAAGGAGACGAATTTGAGTTATTTGCAAAAGGTGAAAAAATTATTGATAGTTATACAAATGAGGTTATAGGCAATGTAGAAGATTATATTGGTAAAATAAAAATCTCATCTGTTACATCAAATTTTTCCAAGGGTCGATTAATTGATGAGCAAGTAAACATAGGTCAAGATTTTATCTCTGGACAATATATAGCTAGACCAGTTAAGTTTGACGAGGAAGCTGCTAAACTTGAAGATTATAAAAAAGCAATGGAAAAAATTAAAAAGCTTAGAGAAGAACGGAAGAAAACCGTTGAGAAACGTAAAGAAATGTTAGCAGAAAAAATGCTTCAAAAAAGAAAAGAGATTGAGAAGAGAAGAGAAGAAAGGGCGAAAGCTAGGGATGAGCTTAGAAAATCAAGAGAAGGAGTCTCTGATGATGATTTTTAGTTTAGCTTTATCTCACTTTTTTTAATACACCTTGGACATTGTCTAATGATATTGAAACATCATTTGAAGATTGTGTTTTAGTTTTTTGAAACTTAATCCATCTATTATCTTTTTTTGTAATGTTGATTGCAAAATCATCAAAGAGTTTTACGGTACTACCATAAAATTTTCGCCAATCATTCACATTTTGAATATTTGTAGGAATCTTAATTTGCGATCCATTTTTAAATTTGTGATTCATATAGACTTTCTTAATATCAGGTTGTTGGATTTTAATATTTGCATAAGCCCCATAAAGATAAATATTACTCACATCTGAGGTTTCCACTAATTGTTTCCTATATCCTCTTAATCTTAGTTCGATATTGAAGTCAGGTACGGGGAGTTCGATGTTATATATTTCGTCACTATTTACAAATCTCTGCTTCATTTTACCACCAATAGCCTCACCCTCTTGAAATGGAACAAGAGCAATATTTTGATGAAGGGATAGTCTAGATGAAAATGACTGCGCGAGTTGATTTTTAAAACTATTTATATTATTGAGTATATTTTGATTCATCTCATTTTTTGCTCGATCTTCGATAACGACATCTGTGACGCCAATATGGAATTTATATTTATCTTTTAGAGTAAAACTATTGAGTATATTTTCTACTTGATTAAATGCATTTATTGTTCTGCCATCTTCAGTTTTGAGACCTTGAACATAGAATTTTCTTATCATATCGATCACATCATTATTAGTAAACCTATGCTTTGAATAAGTATTAATCTCAACGTCAAACGGTATAGCAGCAATAAGTTTACGACTTTTAAAGTTATAAAATAGTATTTGAAAATACATATCTATATTATTCAAGTATGTAGATGTTATTGGTTCAAGCTCTGATGAAAAATACTCGTAATCCAATACTACTGACATTACTATTGATTCAAAATCACCTTTATCAAGATCTGGCATATCAAAGGAAATATTAAAATTTTTCCCATTTGTATTTTTGATTGACCTAATCAGAGAGTTAGATATTACATCTAATCCATTTTCAGCTTTGTAATTTAAAATTTCTTCAGTATATTTTCCAGTTTGTCCACGATCGGAGTAATTTCCTGAAAAGGCAAAACCAGCATAATATACATTCTGCTTAGTAGCATCCGCATATGTCTGTTTTGACATTCCTAAAGTAACAATAAGAAAAAAAATCGTTATATATTTCATTATCCTTGAATTTTAAACGTTATATAAGCAACTAGTACTCCTAGACCCCACATTATTGGCTTTCTAAAGAAATAGAGGAATGCAAAAATGAGTATTGTGAATATTTTTTTCATAAATATTTGTTCAGTTACTATTTATCCAAATCAGTAAGACTTAATTCTAACTCTATCGTACCAATATTTTATTATTAATTAAAATGAAAAACATAGATTTATATCTAGTTTCTTAGATATGATTATACAATTATGATATCTTGAATTGGTATTTCACACTGGAGCTGCATATAATCCTCAAAATTCCTCACATGGATGAATATAGCTTTACTTTCCTCCCCACCCGATGAGAAATAACATGGTTATCAAGCAAAGATATCAAATGGGTACTCAAAAAATCAAACCAAAGACACAGGAAAGCTTAAGATGCAATTAGAAAATTTCGCTGATGTACTGGAGATTTTTGGATAAAAATTCTAAAATGTATTAAAGGAAAAGTCATCATGAATAAAGTATTACTAATAATTTCTTTTGTATTAATCTCTAGCACTGACTTACATGCTCAAGAAGATGAAGCTCAAGCTCAAGCTAAAATGATGGAATGTATGCAAGGAGCTATGAAATATATGGATAACTATAAGCCTACAAAAAGGTATCAGGAAGAGGTTGATAAATGCGTGAAGATATCGCTCGGAACACCTGATGATCTAACTGATGAAGAAAAAGCCAAATTTCAAAAATTACAGGCGAGATGTGATGAAATCATGACTGCAAAATATATTTCATTTGACGAGATGATGAGTTTTCAATCCACCTGTGGAAAGGCTCAAAGAATGTGGGCAGAAATTGACCGTGCTAAATCTCAGGCTCTAAGGGAAAAATGGATGAACCACTTTACGTCGGGTAAACTTAATCTTGCCTATACTCTTGGTAGGTTAGCGCCCACATTTCAAGGTGAACCTATTAAGGGAAAAATTGACGGCTGCGGCACCTATTTGAACCCAAATATTGTAACAAGGTACGATGGATGTTGGAGTGATGGTAAAAAGGAGGGTACATTTGACTTCATGGGCCAAGGAATAACTGCAAAATACACTTATAAAAATAATTTATTAGATGGTCCAGCAAAAATATTATACTGTGAGTCTAAACTTAAAGTGAATTTTAACAATCCTGATCCAAGTCGAAGCAATGAATATTTAACTAACTCAGGTTACGCTCATGAATGCGGTCCAGTGGGAGCAAATGCTAAGAGCCTCTTTGAGGGAAACTATAAAAATGGCGAAAGAATTGAGGGAAAGCAATTATGGTTCAAGAAAAGCAAGAAATATATAAAGATGAAAGCAATGATGCCTCAAGGTGGAAATCTAGTTAAAGCCTATTCTGGAGAGTGGAAGAATGACTTATTTCATGGAAAGGGGAAACTTATTGTTAATCCAGGAGCTAAAAATGAGATTATTTTTGATGGAACCTGGAATCAGGGAGAGTGGGTTGATGGAGTTATTACAGATAAAGCAAAAGAGGCTGCTGAACTTCAAGCAAGATTGAAAGCACAAAAAGAAGCGGTTATTAAAAAAGAAAAAGCTGAAAGAGAAAAAAGAGAGAAAGAATATGCACGAGCAGCAGCCGAACGAGCTCGTGAAGAGGAAGAGGAACGTTTAAGGCAACAGCAAGAGGCAAAAAAAAGAGAAGCTTATCAGAAATCACAACAAGCTGCGCAACAAAAAGCACAGCAACAAAAAGCACAGCAACAAAAAGTTAGTCCAGAAATAAACCAAAGGTCTGCAAATGTCGCAAAAATAGACATTAAGCAAATGCCGAAATTAAAGATCATCAGAGGAACAACAGAATTAACTGATGTATACTTATATTCTTTATCACATTTTCTTTATGCACAGGAGTTACTACTGTATGCCTATGGAAGAAGTGCTGACGCTCAAAAAGTTAGAACAGCCATAGATTATGCTTCAAATGGTAAATATAGCGAAACTGATCGTATAAAAAATTCAATTAAAGTGACTACGGAAAGTAGTGAAGTTATTAGATCTGTCATGGACGATCAACGAAATCAGCTAAATCAACAAAGTGCATATTTCTATAGCAAAAGTTTGACTCCAGCTTTCGGAGGGTATGTGGGGATGATAAAACTTATACCTGCCGGCAAAAATATTGTACGACGAGCTGAGGAAAACCCTATTATGGCTGTTTTTGAGTTAGTTGGAGTACTCTCGATAGCACCAAGTATCCCTGGATATGTATCAACTATGGCGAATACCACAAGCCTAATTCTCACCTCTGCAAAAGCTCAAGATATCGAGGGTGCTGAAAATCTTAGCAACAAGCTTGAAGATTTATAGTTTAATTAAGCTATTTGATGATTTTTCTCAATCATAATCAAGAAAACGAATAGCTTGACAATTTCCTCCCCACCCGGACTCGAACCAGGAACTAAACCTTAGGAGGGTCTTGTTATATCCAGTTTAACTATGGGGAGAGTGTTACCAAATTGTATAAAAAATTAATATATTGTACTATACATTCATGAACATTTTGGCAGTAGATTCAGCTAATGCGAATCTCTCAATAACGCTTAAGCAAGAATTGGATGTTACATCAAAAACTTATGATAACGATAGTCACGTAAGCGAAATATTGTTGATTGCAATAGACAAAATTTTTAGAAAATCCCAAATTCAGCCGTCAGAATTATCTTATATTTTATTTAATAAAGGTCCAGCTAGTTTCACAGGTACAAGGGTAGCCGCATCTGTCCTACAGGCAATTGGATATTCAAAAAACATCCCCGTATATGGCCTTTCCTCTTTACAGGTAATGGCATTCAAATTTTCTAAACAACGTAGAATCAAAAAATTTGAGTGCATAAAATATGCTTATGGAAATATGTGTTTCACAGCTTCATTCCAGACTGAAAATGGATATGATACTGACAATAAAATAAGACTTATCGCATTAGAAGAATTGGAAATAAGTGATGATAGTAATGTACTTCTTGACAGACTTACTCATGATAAGATGTTAGAGAGCAATCTTAAGATTCCAAAGAAACATCATATACTTGATAAAGACACAACCAGCGAAGACTTAATAGATTTTGCGGAAGAAAATATTACAATAGGCGAAGGATTTAACTTAAATGATACAATACCTGATTATGCAAATCATGAAATTTAATCATTTCAGCAGTCCAATTTTTTGACCAACCCTTATTTTTTGTCCTTTTCTAATTTCCTTTGATATTTCCACTGTATCATCAAATAAGATTATGACTGTTGACCCACTTTTAAACATTCCGAACTCTTCACCTTTATCATATGTTATTTTTTTCTTACT
>CESQ01012162.1_pt1 | contig 11724 bp, 25 predicted proteins | sample 361401 | NCBI WGS metagenome assembly CESQ01 (sample SAMEA2622119, study PRJEB7988) | marine metagenome | isolation source: saline water (ENVO:00002010), including | reverse complement strand
GGGGTTGTTATAGATTCAAAGGAGGAAATCAATTAGCAGGTACTTCTAATATTGCTATAGCATTTAATACAAATGGTGATATGGTTGTTACTGGTCATGGATTTGCCCAGATAGATTTTAATTTTGAATGGTTAGACGGTGGATCTAATGGATATGCATTAGGAACTGTATCATGGCAGATTGGAGGACAAACTGTATCATTTACTCAGAATCAGGGGCAAACTTCTGGTCAAGATAATACTAGTTTTACTAACATAGCAGTAACAGCTAATAACACTTATCCTTGTACTATAACAGGTGCTAATGGTGCTGGATTTACTGTTATTTCTGCACCAGCATTTCCTGGTTTATGTTTCAAAGATGGTTCTGGAAGTGATTGTAATGCCAAAGTAGAAGTTACTGCTATTAATAATCAATCACAAACTAGGTATCAACTAGAAGTAGAACAAATGCAGTTCCCTACTTATGAACATTCTCCAACTCAAAGGTTTGATGTTTGTGAAGTTAGTACAATATCGGGAGCCTTTTCCAATTCTCATACTGAGACTACACAAATGAATTGGGTTTGTGATGTATCAGAGGAGCAATTACAAGGTGGTGGTGGAGGTGGAACATACACATATTATTATAATGGTGCAAGTGTTGGTTCTAACGCAGATGGTGCACAGATAGTAACTGGAACTACTGCTGGTTCATACAGATATAGTAAGGGAGTGAGTGCAGGTACTAATCTATGGGAGATTAGGGTAGAACAATTAACAACTACTGGTTCAAGTGCTACTACTGGTAGTATTGATGTTAATGATATTCCTGGAGTGCCAGATGAAGAAAATGCTTCAGTCGCATATGTAGACATTGATATTTCTGGTGGTGCTGGTGGTAATGGTCCTGGTAATGGTATAGGAGGATGTGTTGGTTATGGTGGTGGTACTGCATCACCAGGTAGAAGAGTTACAGGAAGATTAAATGCTTTTAATGGTGTACTTGATTGGACTATAGGACAACAAGGAGATCAAGGTGTAAACCAACAAGTAGCAAATAGTGGTGAACCAGCAGCTAATGGTGGTAGTGGAGCAGATGGAGTAGGTAATGGTGGTAATTCAGGATCAGGTGCATGGGGTAACGGTGGATCTGGTGGAGGTGGCGGTGGTGCCACTGGTTTGTATATTGGGGGTTCTGCAATCGCTGGTGCTGGAGGCGGTGGCGGTGGCGGTGGTTCAGGTGGAGGATGGAACGGTGGTGGTATCACTGACCCATGCTGGACTGGTGGTGCAGGTTTAGGACCAACACAAAGTTTATATGAATCAACTCTATTCACATTCCAACCTGGTGGAACAGGTGGATCAAAAGGATGTACCTCTGGTGGTGGAGGAGGAGGTGGCGGTGGTGCTGGTCCTTCTTCTGGAGGTGCTGGTGGTTCTGGTGGTGTCGCTGGTGCTGGTCATGTTAATACGGGTTCAGGATCTGGTGGTAATGCAGGTAGATCGGCAATTAGTACAACTTGGGTCACTTCTCCTAGTGAATCAGCTGGATCCACAGGTGGAGGATATGTTACACTTACTGCATATTTTGAAGAAGATGGAGCAAATCCATCTGGTGGTGGAGGAGGAAGTGGTGCTGGATTAAACATAGGAATGCAACCATTAACTACTTCAGATGATATATCAACATCATTCTTTGTTGAAGTTGGTAATGGTGGTGCAGGTGGTGCAGGTGGTCAAGGAGCAGCTACAGCAAATGGTAATCCAGGTAGAGTAGAAATAGGATGTTATGGAAGATTGCCTGGTGAAGATGATGTAACTGGTATATCAGTTCCAAAAGGAGTATATTATGAAGTTCCAAACTTCCCAGATGGTGCTTATGATATATCACAAGCAGGTGCAGGTATTACAACGACTGCTGCTAACATATGGCATTCAGCAAGTGAGGAAATAAGTGTTGTTGGATCTGTTGGTGATAACTTTGCAGTTGCAAGTAATATCAGTAATGGTATGGCTAATAGACATATTAGATACACTGGTCTAGGCAATAGATTCTTACAAATTGGTCCTTTAAACTTACTTAATGCTGATAAGGTTACATTTGGTGTTATTAAAGGTAATGGATCTAATGGTGGTGAAGCACCAGAAGAAGCAATAGATTGTTATTATAAGGTATCATTAGATGCTACATCTGAAAGTATTCTTCAAGCTGTGGCAACACCACAAAATGTAAGTACATCAGGGTGGGCAAACTATACAATTGATATTGATGAAGAAAGTGATGCAAGAATAAATGGTGCATATTTAATAATAAGACAAACAAGACCAGATGGTTCAGGAGATAACCCAAATGAACAGGGTGGATCTGTTAATGATAACTGGGGTCTTGCAATGGTTGGTGTTAGGTATGCAACTTATACTGAAAGAATATTTGTTCCAACATTAAATGCACAAATTCCTGGTAATGTAGGTGATTGTGGACCTGAGGATGGTATTGATGAGATTAGAAGAGTAGTTACTGCAAAAGATTCTAATATTAGATTCACTGATGGTACATTAACTCTATCTTCATCTACACCAATATCTGTGAACGGTACTGCAAGTGTTCAGGATAGTATATCTCTAATCACTAAATACCATCGTTCTAAATACCTCATCAAAGCGATGTAGGATAAATAATATATAAAGATCAAGATACTGATGGCAACGTCTTCAACTGCACAAATGATTTTTAATGCCTTTGATAGGATAGTTTCATATCAGGGTGTTAAAAAACAATTCAATGATGATTACTGGAATTCTGAAATAGATCCAATCATCACACCTCTATGGAATTCTGATAAGGATGCATTAGAGTTGTTTGTCTATCATGCTGATGGCACATATTTAATACAACGTAGTAAGTATAAACGAGATCACAAGACTCAGACAAGTAAGTGGTCCAGTTATGAATTTGATCCATCTGGTGTATCTGAATATGATGTAACAGCATTATTTGATGCATTGAAAGCAAAGTTCTTTGATTATAAGGACATAACTGAGGCAGAGTATCAGAAGGCAGTTGAAAGAAAGATTCAAGCTAATAATACATTAACTTGGGAGAAACTTAATCTTGTTAGAGTATTTCTTCTCAGAGACTGTGATTGGACACAACTACCTGATAATGGATTAAGTGCAGATGAAGCAGCTCAGTGGTTAGCATATAGAGCATGGATTAGAAACAATCCTAAACAGAATGCACAAGGATCAGAAGCACAGAGTGCAAATGATGTTATATTCCCTATTACACCTGATGAATATAATACAAGAAAAACAGTAGGTCTTAGTGTTGCTTCAATAGCAGCATTTGGTCAGCAAGGTAATGATGAGGATTATTTAGATAGTACATTCCATTTCTGGAAATTGTCATCTAACTCTCTATCATACTTCGCTCAGAAGATGACAACATATCTTGTATTATCAACGATAACACAGAAACAAGCAGAGTATGGTACATTGGGTAGAATAGAGGTTGCTAAGTATCAAACACGAGATATAAAACATCAACCATCTAATACTAGTGAAGATTACTATACTAAAACAGGAGACCAAACATTGTCTGCAGAGACAAGAGAAGCAGTTAATATGACAGATGCACAGATAGAAGCTAAGGGTGAAGAATGGTTAGAAAGTTTAATTGAACGTCTTGAAAGAGGTGAAATATAATGTTAGTATCAATGAATGCACAGAGACTATATGAGGTAGTCCATTACTTTGCAAAGAATAAAAACAAATACATATTGGTTATTGATATATCTGATTGGATGTTATTAGGTGATACTAAGAAAGCAACAGTTAAAACATACTACGAGGATTTCATACCAGTAGATGAGATTGGTGAGGTATTTGCCAATAGATATACATTCTATGAGTTTGATAGTCAAGCAGCAGCAATAGAGACAGCAGGTGATTGGTTCCCACTATCAACTGACTTAACAGATATGGAATACTTTGTTGAGTGCTATGTTATGAATCCAAGTGGGTCACAACCATATGGTAACAAAGTACCAGCAAATCCAGGTTGACACACACCTTGACGTGTGATAGAATTATTACATTAGCATTATTTGAATGACACATATGACTGCAGCTCCACATGAGTTGATGCATTATAAGATCCAAGCGGTCATGAGGGATAATAATATTCCTGAAGATCAAATTAAATACATTGGTGAACGTGAATATCCATCAGACTTTGCTGGACATCCAGAATTACATGGTACAATGCAGCATTGGTATCTTATTGATGGACATGAAGTTCCTGTATGTGATATAAGTAACTTTGATGCAGTTGATGATTAACATGACAACAAAACATGAAAAACGTAGAGATGGTCTTACTCTTTTATTAGAGTCTTTACATAAACCTGATACTAAATTAAGAGGTTGTGCACATAATCAAGAGTGTTTCAATGAATTGATGGAGTGGAAAGATGAGGTTATTGAATTTCTTGAAAAACGTCGTAAAGAAGAGTTTGGTTTAGACAATTACATACCACCTACATTACCATCTAGATACTGATATGCGTACAGAGAAAGAACGCTTACTGTCAGCATTGACACAACTAAATAATGTCATTGAACTGACCTGTGATAATCAAGATAAAGCTTTTATTCTTGATCACATATCTTCAGTTGAATCTGAATTACACCGTCAATTATACCAATTAATCTGTAATGAAAGAGAACGAATTTAAAGATGCTATTAACAACATCTTAATGCTTCAGAATAATAATGATCATAACTTTCAAATACTGCAAGCACAGATAGATAAATTAACTAAAGAATTAGCAGAGCTCAATGATCTGAAAGAGATGTTCAGATTACCTAATCCAGCAAACAAGGATAGGAAAGAGTTTGATGTCGTTGACTAATCCACAATACGATCCTCAAGTTGGTGACTACGTAGTATGGGAACGTGAGTATTGGGGTGGCACCATGGTTGATGAGGGATGGGTTTACTTTAAATGTGATCCAGTAGAACCAAAGAGAGGTTTTCCAACACCCTCAAGATATATAACTATTGAAACTAATGTTAAAGACAAACACACGTGTATATACACTAGTGGTAAGGAAATGAAGCATAAGAAGATTCATACATTACTATTATGCAATGAGGACTGTTGGGGTCAACTCAAATACATAAAGCATCGTAGAGAAACAAATGAAACTAAAGAAATTCATAGTTGATGATAAAATATATAACGAACGATTGGCAATATGTCATGGATGTGAGCATCTTAATAAGGTACAGTTAGATTACTGGAAAGGATGGATACCAGACAGAGAAGGGAGGAGGACTATCAAAGATGCTAGTTCTCTTGGTGTTCTTGATAACTGCAAGTTATGCGGTTGTCTGATGACCATCAAGGCAAGATTCTCAACTGCTGCATGTCCTCATAATCCTAGAAAATGGGATTATGAGCAATAGAGGGTGTGCCAGTTTACAAACTGTATATTATTGTTCCGCATTCACTCTGTATGCACTATAATAATAAGGTAAAGACACGGAGTTATTAATGCAAGTTGAACTCTCAAAGACTCAACTCACTACAATTCTAGATGCACTAATGGTTTACGACAAATCTGAACCATCACTATTCTACGCACTACAATCTAGATTATACACTCACAACTATCTTGAGGATGGTGGTGTGGAGCTAGAAAATGTGACTGATGACTGGTATGACGCAGACGGTAACCTAATTCCTTAATCATTATGTTTCAAGATCAATTCCAAGACGGTAAACTCCGCACTTACATAGATTCAAACGTACAAGATCCTTGGCAAGATACACCATTCAAGGGTTATGTGTACATGTCACCCAAACAGAAGGGTGAATTTGGAGAGCGTTTTGTATCATATTATATGCAAGAGTTGGGTTATGCTATCAATAGAGCACCAACATCAACTGCTGGACATGATAGAGTGATTGATCAGATAAGAACAGAGATTAAGTTCTCACTTGCTACACGTAACAAGAAGGGAGGAGTGAATGAAGATCAGTTCATCATCAATCATGTCAGTAAAGATAAGGATTGGGAGAGACTGGTATTCTTTGGCATCAACCCAGATGAGGATGATTGTAGACTAGTATGGTTTACTAAGGAAGATTTCCTTAATAATGTAGACTCTGCTGATAGTTTGTTCGCTCATCAACAAGGTGGCAAGGGTATTAAGAATGATGATTTCATTTGTACTAAGGTCAAAGAACTATTAAAACAAGATTGGGTAATGGATGTAGCACTATGGTAAACAAGTATTATTATGACATCGTTTGGACAGACTATCAGTATGAAAAGGAACTGACTACTGCACAAATGCAAGAAAAGGAACACGTTGATGAAATGATCACTCGTGTAAAGCATCTTCAATGGCAAGATGAGCAACGTAGTGCATGGATGGGTGGAGAGTCACCACAAATCCCTACGTTTGTTATACCAGATGATTGTCCATTCTAACCACCATGATGGACAGTTGAATAAGTGCACACTAGCTACTGACACGGACGTTGAAATATACTATTATATAAATGTTGAGAGATCACTAGGTTTCTAACTACTCTGACAAAAGCAAGGATCTATGGTTGTCTCTGTTCAGCAGAGAAATTACGTCCTTTAAGTCTAATAGAAGCAGAGACATGACGTTAAAGTAATTTACTTACCCTAGTCTCTCAACACTCAATTCAATTCTAATTATTTTAAATGACCAAAACTCAATTCATTCCTGTAACTGATACTGTTAGACAGTACACTGAGGAACTATGTGAAGTGTTGGGCAAGCAATATGTTAATTACAGTATAGCATCTCATGAGAGAACTCTAGCTAGAGGTGAAGGATCAAACTATTCCATTAATAGACTGAACGCTCTCAAAGATGGTACTGAGAAAGATGTAATTACATTTAGAATTGAAGAAGGACGCAAGTATCACAAGATTATACAAGTAGAGTACGATACATTCCAGAATAGAAATGAGTATAAAGACTCTGGTGTACATGCATTTGTTGACAAGAAGACTGGTGCAGTTTATAAACCTGCATCATGGAAGTCTCCTCACACTAAATACGTACGCTTCAATCTATTAGATGAGCAGTCTCGTGTTGATTGCTTTAATAGAGCAGACTGGGCAGGTGGTTACCTCTATCTTAGATAGGGTTGACCTTTTACCCATTTCATACTATACTACATACATTCATCACTCAAAATGAAACCAAATCCACTTGCAGACTACATCAAGACATTAGTTGAACCATTCCCTACTAAGTATATTACTGGGGAGTATTCATTTGCTGTCACCCCTCGTGTAGATATAGATGAGGATGGAGAGTTACGCTACTGGCGTGCATTCAGGAAGTTTCCAAATGACTTCGCTGCTGCTCTCAACCGTATGCTACCACGTGACGTACAATTTGTCTCGTATGATCATTTATCTAACACATTGACTGTTGTAAAGTTATGAACACTGACAAACAACTTGTAGAACTCATGGAGATCATGGAGGATACAGTTGAATACTTTTGCGACCAACATATCATATCTGGTGAAACAGTATGGACTATGGTTGCATCTCTTGCTCAAGCTAAACTAAACGTGGAGTTCCCTACCAATGAATGATGACCAAACTATAGTATCTGCTCAACGTGATGACATTCATGCATGGGTATGTACTAGATTCAATCAACTGATGACAGAAGAGCGTATTGATGACGCTATGGCATTCGCTGATGAGTATTTTGAGTGGTTAGACCCTGATCAATGTAACGAAGAGGAAACTCTGTATCACAATGAAGAAGAAATTCAAGGATACTACCAAGAACTCATTGGCAATTGATGAGATGCGGTTGCTCATCCTTAAGTATGCTGAAGCATATAATAAGGGTGACTATGCATCTGCTGAAGCTATTCTACATGAGATCAATCAAAACAAATGAATGCTACATCACAATTGAATGTAACACCTATCTTTAGTTCGTTCCTATGTGAAGGAGAACTGAACATTGACCATGATAAGGTGTTGAGTTGGATACGCAACCAACAGAGTGATGTAAATGGTAGAATCAGGTTAGGACTCGCAGAACCTGAACTCACAGAGTACTATGCGGAGTTACGTGCGATCTTTAATGATCTGCACATGCAATTAGGTCTTAAGAGACAGTATTATCAGGATCTTAAGAAGGGATGGGTGAACACAGATTGGAATGTACGCTTTGGTGTTGCCCATAGGCACATTGAAGCAACATTTAATTCAATCTATTATCCATATGTTGAAGGTGATGAGGTAGGACACTTAGAACTAGTCAATCCTAATACTAGTTTGCCCTATGTGATATCATCCGAAGCTAACGAGAACTCGGTAGTGGATAAATTCAACATATATAATGCAAATCTATGGAGAGTCGCCCCAAAGAGTGGCATGATAGTTATTATACCCAGTTGGGTAGAGCACTTCGCCACACCTAATGGTAAAGAGAGTAATGTAAGATATTCTATTGCACTTGACAGTATTATTAAACACCGTAATCGCAAATGAACTCTATTACATTCACACCAGTGCACAATCGCTCACGCACTCGGCGGTCTGGATCTCACATAAGATGCCCACAGTGTGGTACAATTAAGAAGGTATATCACCTCTATTGGTCTGCACTCACATGCAACCATTGCACACAAATGATAGAAAAGGAAGACTGGTACATTGAAACTACGACCTCACACAAAAAGAAAACAACCTAAGAATGCCACGGACACAAAAGTCACTCAACAGCAATCTAACGACGCTGACTACTTCAAATGGTTCAACGACCAAGAAAAGGAACGTAACCAAAAGAAAAACAAGTCCAAAGGTAGTGAACAGTAAAAAGAAAGAACTGTTCCCACACTTACCTAGATTTCCATATGCATTCTTTCCAGGAAAGGAACATGAACATCATCTCAATAAGGCATGGTTTGATGACCTTGATAGGATAGAAGATTGGATAAGGAAACAGAAACTAAAGCAGGATGAATACACTGCTTATCATTATACAGGAAAGAAATGACAAACAACGTAACTAAAGCACGTAACCAAGTGAAAAGTAAATTCTATTACATCTTCTGGGGTGTTGCAACATTCAGTGTGCTAGCTGGTCAACTGTACGTAGGTAGTGGATACAGAGCATATGCTAATGCATTACTGAGAATATATGAATCAATTGAAGTCTCAGTTGGTCGTCCTAATTATTACTAACAATGAAAGCTAATTCAAATGCAACTAACAGTGACAACTATAAGGTAGTCATCACACCAGACAATGTAACCATGGATTGTACTGATGAACTCATGGAATGTATGTCAGACAAATCTAATGAAGAATGTGTAGATGAATACAATGAATGTGTTATACCTAAGGTAGATGAAGGAGAAATCATTAGTGAGTTGTTAACACTTACATCACTATTAGATGGTAAGATGGAGAGGTTAATCACTAGTAATTCATCAGGTATAACATCAAAGAAAATAATAATAGAATATGATATCAAAGAAAGAGATCAAGGATCATCTTAAATATCTTAAGAGGTTAAAACATGACTTGATGAAGGGTAGGAAGACACCATTGAGGAAGAGAGACAGATTACCAAAAGATACTAAAGGATAGTATCCTTGTATCACTATCCGCACATTGGTGTCACAGAGTTTTCCACAGTTTTAGGTGTAGTTGTGGAAAACTTTATTAATGTTTAATTAAATATAGGTAAGGTGCTCTCACGATGTTGCCTTAGCCTGCGACCTACCGAAAGTCAAGTACGGTTGTGACAGTTCTCAAAGTGGCACACAAACCCTCGGAATCACTCAGAAATCCATTATAATAAGGGGAGAGTTAAGGAGGATCCTGAGTTTTTCCCCAACCTGTGGAAAACTAAATACTCGGAAATCTCAGAAAGTCAGTTTTTTGACTTTTTGAGAAAGTTAAGAAAGCCAAAAAAGTGTTTTTTTCACTTTTTATAAAATTTAAAGAAATAACATTTAACATGCCTGTGGAAAACTTTGAAAACCTTAATAGTTCAGCTTTATTCAGAGTAAAAGTAGATAAAAGCTCTGTATATGTAACATATAAGAGTAATATAGACAAAGAATATGAATTTAGCTGTGAAAACACATCTAATTTCACAAAAAGACTGTCTGAGACCCTTGAGACTAAGGGAAGCTGTGGAAAACTACTTCATTCTCTCATAAAAGAGAACAAACTAGTCCCAGTCACTAAATAACTATCCATTTTGTTGTAAGAATACCAAAACCATGTCTAGAAAGAACTTTCGTCCGACTAAGACGGGAAGACCAACTGACTACGATGATGAATTAGATAATAAGGGATATGACATTAAGAATGTGAGACGATCACATAAACGTAAGATAGCAAAATTCAAGGACTATCGGGATGTACATGGTGACAGTTAACAAAGTGGCACAATAAGTTGCACAGGGGGTGTGAAATCGGTTATATTATAAATGTACACGGCACCCCAAGCATTTATGAGAAAGATTGAATCCGAAATGAACAATGCTATTCGTAACAGAATGGATTGGCATAAGGACAATACTGAGGTTTGCATCACAGGCAACACAGCGACAGTGTATTTACATAATAATCACATCGCAACTGTTGAACCTGGTAAGGTGACCCTATATGATGGGGGTTGGCGTAGCAATACAACCAAATCCAGATTGAATGCAATCCTTGACGGGATCTCATATGGACTGGGAGGAGTATTTCAAAAGAACTGGGAGTGGTTTGTAACTACCCCACTCGGATCACAACCATTTGACAGTGGTTTTGAAATCGGATTACACTAAGCGGGTCACCCCGCTTTTTTTCTATATACTTTACTCGCACGGAGGACCTATGGACTGGGATCAGGAAATCAAGGACCAGGAAGAGGAGCAGCTGACCTACGGCAAATTTGCTGAATTCTATGAGGATGCAAGCTGCGAGGGTATAGAGATAGAATACTGCACATCGTATTAAATGCAGCTGACCCGTGGACGGTTGAGAAACTGTCCACTTTTTGCTGTGCGTGCCCCATTTTGGTGTATTATATAAGAGTAAACCAAATGGATTTCTTTAATGACTCAAAATCTTGATTTCATTCTACAAGACCTTGAAGGGTACTTGAGATTTCTAATGGGTGAATCAGGTGCGATGCCTGACCTAGAGTTAGCATGTGATTTCCTAGAAATGAACGATGTGGAAATGGATTACATGACCGTATCCATGGCATCCGAAATTGTACAATCAATCATAGGAGCAGAATTCCAATGAGCACAATTTCAGAATTTTTCCCCTCTCTACTTGATAAGGGTTACACAGAGAGGGAAATCCGTGAGAGTTGCAAACGTCACCAGCAACGCAAACCACCAGAGTGGTTTAACGGGACGTACTCAGAATACATGGATGAAATGCATGATTTTTTAAATGGACTCTAACGAGTCCTTTTTTATTGTACGCCAGGCAGCTGGATTTTTTGAACAGATGCAACCAGTTGACAAAGTGGCACACTCATCCCCCATTGGACTGTATAATGGGTTATATTAAAGAAGTGGGAGAGGGTTCAATCATTTTGAATACGGCATACTCGCAAGAGTACACTTCTTATATGATTACTCTACCACACGGGGCAAACGCAAGGCAGGGGTGAGAAACAATTCAGATGATCTTTGATCACGC
>CESQ01108836.1_pt1 | contig 11790 bp, 11 predicted proteins | sample 361401 | NCBI WGS metagenome assembly CESQ01 (sample SAMEA2622119, study PRJEB7988) | marine metagenome | isolation source: saline water (ENVO:00002010), including | reverse complement strand
GTATGTTGATTTAACCAAAGACTAAAAGAGTCTTTTATTATTTGAGTAGAAATATTTGTAAACTCTTTAGATGAAAGCCTTTCTTTAGTTTGGCCGGTGAACTGCGGATCTCTAACTTTTGCTGAAATTATTGAACTACAATTCAACCAAATATCGTCGGCGGTCAACTTAACCCCCCTAGGAACAAGGTTTCGAAAATCACAAAACTCTTTTAGTGCTTCTGTCAGTCCAGATCTAGTCCCATTCACATGAGTTCCTCCCTGGGAAGTTGGAATGAGATTCACATAACTCTCTGAAATAGGGTCAGCTATTCCTTGCACCCATTGTAAGGCCCAAGTTAGACCTCCCTCATCTGATAGATGTTCTCCTTCAAAAGGCTCAGAGGGAACGACTTCTCCACCCATATTCGATGAAGCTAAATAAGAAGCGAGACCTTCCATGAAGCACCAAGTTTCTGAATTACCTGTATTTTGATCTTTAAAAGTTATTTTTAATCCAGGAGATAAAACTGCTTTTGCCTTCAAGGCTGCGGAAAGTTGAGTGACTGAAATTTTCGAATTATCAAAATATTGAGGGTCTGCAAGAAAGGTTACTTTTGTGCCTGTATTCTTTTGACCGACCTTGTCAATTTCTTTTAAATCTTTTTTCTTCTCACTGTCTTCAAATCTAATCGAATATTTTTTCCCATCTCTCTTAATTTCAGCCTCTAAAAATAAAGATAGAGCATTTACAACTGAAACACCTACTCCATGCAAGCCACCTGAAAATTTATAGTCTTCGTTTGAAAACTTAGCACCAGCATGAAGTCGAGTAAAAATTAATTCAACCGCAGGCACTCCTTCATCAGGATGGATGTCAACGGGCATTCCTCGACCATCATCTTCAACACTTAAAGATCCATCTTCATACAAACAAACATTTATCTCAGTAGCAAATCCGCCTAAGGCTTCATCAATGCTGTTATCTATTACTTCTAGAGCTAAATGATTTGGCCGGGTTGTTTCCGTATACATCCCTGGCCTTTTTTTGACCGGATCAAGTCCAGACAGGACTTCAATTGACTTTGCAGTATATTCTCTAGCCATTTGGTTTTGTCATATTATAACCTGTGGATATGAAAGTGAGTGACTAGAAATTAAATAAACTTCAGGATGAGAAATTATTTTTTATCAATAATCTTAGGTTTGCTTTTAAGCTGCAACGAAAGAGAAACAAATATGCAAATAAAAATAAAACGATTTATTGATGAGCCAATAGTATCTCCTCATCTAGCAGAAGAAATAGGGTCAAATATCAATGGGCCTTCACTAATTAGAACTCCGGATTGGATTAGAGATCCCCTAGGAAAATATTATTTATATTTTGCGGATCATAAAGGGGACAGAATTAAATTAGCTTATTCAGACAACCTGTCTGGCCCTTGGAAAATTCATATAGGTGGTACATTACATTTGAAGGAATCATATTTTCTAACAAATGAGCCGGATATTCCTGAAGATTTTGACATAAGTGAACTTAGACCCAGAGATGCTCATCCCGAACAAATTGACCATATCCCTCTTAGGATTGCCGATCTTACTTATCCCCATATAGCATCGCCTGATGTACATGTAGACAAGGCAAAACAACAAATAATAATGTACTTCCACGGACTAGATGAATTTGGGATGCAAAAGACCAGAGTCGCTGTTTCTACTGATGGTCTAAATTTCATTGCCAGAAAGCAAATTGTTGGGTGGCCTTATTTTAGGAAGTTTTCTTATGAAGGTGAAAATTATGGTATTTCAATGCCAGGAATAATTTATAAGAATTCTGGAGATATCGATGACTTTTCGATCATAAACCAAGTTATGGAAGAAAATACCAGGCATAGTGCCGTAATGGTATACGGTGATAAGTTACTTATATTCTTTACAAGAAAAGGTGATAAACCAGAACGCATTTTATTAACAACAATTGATCTTGGATTAGATCCAGAGTTGTGGAGTACCTCAAAGCCTATAGAGATTTTAAAACCAGAGAAAGAATGGGAAGGTTCAACACTACCTCTTTATAAATCTGTAGAAAGCGCAATCAATATACCCGTCAATCAATTAAGAGATCCTGCGGTCTATTCTGAAAATGGAAGGAATTATTTACTCTATTCTTTAAGAGGAGAGAATGGTATTGGGATCGTAGAATTTGTAATTTCTGAACCTTAAAAACAGCAATTAAGCAGCTTTTTTCCTTTATATTCATATAATTTATATACAAACATAAATATAAATGATATAATTAATTTATGAAATATATGATAAAAACATCAAAAAAAATGAAAGGATTCATCCTGCCAGCCTTGTACTTAGCGCCAACATTAGTTGGAGCCTATGGGTTTATCTCTTTAGTCCAGTGGACTAGTTGACTTGTTCTTGCTGTAGTAAACCAATAAGATCGCTAACCTTACGCCTTTGATGCATCGACCTCATCAAATCAAGTGCCTTCGTGAATGATAGAACATCTTCAGCCTCTTCGATTCTTTGAATTTCCTTGTCTAATAGCTCCCTCAATGTCTGATTATCTTGATCAATAGAATCAAGACTTTTATTTTTTTCAAGAAGCCCAAGGCCTAATACATCTTCATTAGTCATTGCAGAATTAATCAATAAAAATTCAATTATCATTGAGTTTTCTTTTTTTAATGCAGAACTCGCATCATTCAATTTCATCGCTGAGATTAATATTAACGCTCCCCAAGAACCCAGTCGGGATCTTTCATATTCGTCCTCTATTAGAGGACTGAATCTATTTATGATCTCTTGGGCTGCGTTAAGAAGCGCTATGTTAATATCGGGTTTCACTTATTTTTTTCCAAAATATCCAAAATTACCTCGAGATGAATATCACCCGGAATCCAAGCCGAAAATAGATTAATAGGGTCAATATTTTTCCCTGATTTAAATTCATTTCCAGCTGAAATCCAAATAGCCATCCCCTTCACTGCTGCAAATAATTCCCACCACTCTAAATCTTTTTCTTCAATTTCAATACCACTGCTTTCTTTCCATATATTTAAGGCTGTTTCTCTTTTCACTAGGTAAGCTGGACGATTTCTATCCTGCCAGCTCCAAATAGGAGACAAGGCCCAAGCTAAATCTTCTAAAGGATCACCTAAATGTGCCATTTCCCAATCGAGAATTCCTGTAACTTTATTTTCTAGATAAAGAAAATTCCCGCTCCTATAGTCGCCATGAACCATACTAATTATGTTGTTTTCTTTAGGAGGGTTTTTATAAAGATATCTTATTCCAGCCTCTAAAATGGGCTCAACGCTGATTGAATCTTCGTGAATAACTTCAACCCATTTATCCAATTCAGTTTTCCAACAAGGCTTTTGTAAATTGATAGAGAAATCATTAAAAATATCTTCGTCAATTCTATATTTTGCTATTTCTCCAAGGATTGACCAAAACTGAAGTCCGATTTCCTCTTCATGTGGTGAATAAATGTTTGGTGTAAAAGGAGATGCGGCCTCTCCTTTAAGTTCTTTCATAAGCATAAATGAAGCTCCTAATTGTGTATTGTCTTCAGACATATCAACTAGTACAGGAACTGGAACATTAGAATTTTGAAATGCAGAATATGCCAAATATTCTGTTTTTTGTTCTGTCTCTATTAGTGAACTATCCTGAGACAGTCTCAAAACTAATCTCTCTTCATTTCGTTTACTGTCTTTTAATTGAATTTTGTATGTTTCTCTGCTGGCTCCTCCAAAAATTCTCTCTATTCCAAGCAAGGAATATTCTTCTTTAGAAAGTTCACTGTAATAAGAAAGAAATGATTTAGAGAGTTCCTCCAACATCCCGCTAACAATCTAATAAACTATTAAAACCACTTGGCAGATGAGGACCGATGAGTAGCTGCTCTAAAGCCCCAATTCCCTTTTTAATTGAATCATTCTCAGCCATTTCGATATCACAAATAGCTTGAATATGCAGAAAAGGAGGGTCATGTGGATCTTCACTTAAGTCATAGAAATCATATAAAGACTGATTTTCCCCGTGAAATTGCCCATGGCCCCAGTCAGGATGCATATAACCCAATCCACACATGTATATTTGATATTTAGGAACCAAAGACCATATAACTTCAGTTCCATCCTTTTTAGAAGCTGAAAAAATTGCTTTAGAGATCCTTCTTGTTCCTTTTTTATATTCTATTTCTTTTGTTAATCCATTTAACTTGATACTCGCTTCACTATCTTGCTGAACGCAATGAGAATGTGTGGCATTACCTTCCTCATCATCAACAAAATAAAGATGAGAAGATTGATCGATAAAATTAGCTGGTGCCCATAACCAATAAAATTGAGGAAGTGTCAGGGGAGGAACAATTTGAGTATCTTGTGCTCCAACAGGCCTGACTCCCCAAGATCTATCTCTGGTTCCCTTGTAATTACCCTCTGACAAATCTATTGAAGAGTCTTTAAAATCAATCTTACCCTTCCAAGCACCATGCTGAGTCATTCTTGTAGAATCCATATAAATCCGTGACCCATTTTTTAATGTCATCTTTGGTTCTTCCATTGGCTCAAATCGATAGGTAAAAATTAAGTCAGCCGAGATTTCTTTATCTTTATCGTCAATAATTATTCTTAACTCTTCTAAAGGTCTAATTATCTCTATTTCAAAAGATCCTACTTTCGTGTCCATCCTTTCCTGATTAAGCACATCTGAATATCTGAAATTATGCTGTATACCGTCGAGAACAAGAATAAAGCTTGCGTCTTTTACATTCAGGTTTGGATAAACACAGAAAGCTGCACCAAAAAAAATGCCTCCATCTTCGCTATATCCATTAAAGAAATATCTGTCATAGAAATTCCTTTCCGTTCCTACTTCCGCAATTGGAGTGGGTAATTGATGAATTGGGAAATCGTCGCCTTTTGATAACATACTATAAACTCACCTTTAATTCTGATATTCCTGCTAAGAAGTTAGATGGTATACGAGTTGGATCAGCTGTCGAGTGTATATTTGGAAACCGTTCAAGAAGCTCTTCAAATAATATTCTTATCTGCATATGTCCTAGTCTATTTCCTAAACATAGGTGTTCACCTGCTCCAAAGGCAAGATGTTTTCTTGCATTTTCTCGTTCAACTCTAAATAAATGACCATCAGGAAAGATTTCTTCATCTCTGTTTGCCGAACCGTACCACATAACAACTTTATCTCCAGCTTTAATATCTTGACCTCGTATGATCGTATCTTTTGTTGCTGTCCTTCTGAAATAAATAACCGATGTCACCCATCTGAGCATTTCATCAGTAGCATTAGCGATCAAGGAGGGATCCTTAAGAAGTTTTTCTCTTTCATCAGGATTCTCCGTTAATGCCATTAAGCCGCCTGTAAGGGTATTTCTGGTTGTCTCATTGCCTGCAATTACCATCAGGAGGAAGAAACCATCTAGTAACTCTGGAGGCAGTTCTCCCCCTTCTATTTTAGTATTAGCAACCACACTCATTAGATCATCAGTAGGATTTTTTCTTCTCTCTTCAATCATATCTCTACCCATTTTGAAGAGCTCCATATAATTAACCCAAATCTGAAATGCATTATTAGGATCTTGTTGAATCGAAGCATCGGTTAGATTATTAACTAAATCCCTAATTTTAGGTCTGTCGATTTCTGGAATTCCCATCATTTCACAAAGTACCCATAAAGGTAATTGTTCAGAGATCTCAGTCACGAAATTGAATTCGCCTTTACCTTCTACATTTTCAAGGAGCTCTTTTATTTTCTTCCTCATATCATCTTCGAGACTTCTTATAGCTTTAGGTGTAAAACTAGGCGCTACCATTTTTCGATAAATCTGATGATCAGGAGGGTCCATGCCGATCATGTTTCCAATAATTGCAGCTACAGCACTTGGATCTACTACTTCAGGATCTCCCATCGTCATCAAGTGACCCCCGACAGCCGAAGAGAAAGTCATTGGATCTTTCGAGACTTTAACAATGTCTTCATGCTTTGTAAGCGCCCAAAATCCTGGTTCGAAATCCAGGCTTTCTTCATGCCAATATATTGGCGCTTCTTCTCTCAGCCTTTTAAAAAGATCAAATGGCTGTCCGTCTATAAAAGTTTCCCACTTATCGAGCTCACAGATTTGACCGATATCATATATTGGCTTTGTCATTTTTTAGAGTATCTCCAAAATTGCCTCAGCTGAGCTAACCTCAAGTCCTGGACCAGACTCAACATTAAGGGCTGAAACAACTCCATCGTCAATTACCATAGCGTATCTTTGAGATCTATTGCCCAATCCAAAACCGCTTCCATCCATTTCAAGCCCTATAGCTGCCGTAAAATCTCCATTACCATCTGATAACATTAGTACGTCATCAGCAACACCTCTATCTTCACCCCAAGCTTTCATGACAAAGGGATCATTCACAGAAACACACGCAATGATATCTACACCTTTCTCTTTAAGGTCTTTATTTTTTTCAAGAAATCCTGGCAAATGTTGGACACTACAGGTGGGTGTAAAAGCTCCTGGTACTGCAAATAAAACCATCTTTTTTCCAGAAGAAAGTTCTTTCAAAGAAACGGGCTGAGGCCCGGCATCTGTCATAGTTAATAGATTAACTGTAGGTAAAGTATCACCAATTTGAATTGTCATTATTTTTCCCCTATAAAAATTACATTATAGGCTAAGATTTAAATATCTTGCGAATCAAAGAGGTGTTATAGTAGACTAATACACCTTACTTGGGATATGTTATGCGCCTAAACTATAAAATAACTTCATTAATCGCCTTTATCGTATTACTTCTGTCTGGACCTTTACGCTCAGAAAATCTCGCTGATATCTATGAACTCGCACTTAAGAATGATCCTTTGTTAAGGGCCGCTGAAGCTAGTTACAGAGTTGGTAAGGAAAACAAATCTCAAGGAATTGCAGGACTCTTACCTACATTAAGTGTATCAGGTAGCTCAAGTTGGAATGAATATAGGGTTCAAGAACAACTGATTGAAGGATATAACTCTTATGCTTACCTTGCTAGCCTTAACCAACCAATTTTTAGACTCGACAAATGGTTTCAATTCGAAAGGGGTAATGCTTTGTCCGAAGCTGCTGCAGCTGAATTTGCATATCAACAACAAGAAACGATGGTCAGAGTCGCATCAGCATATTTTAATGTCCTCAATTCCATAGACAGTCTAAATGCTGCAAGAGCAGAAGAAAAAGCAATAGGTAGACAAAAAGATCTAGCAAAAAAAAGATTTGATGTTGGATTGGCTGCTATAACTGAAGTTCAAGAAACTCAAGCAGCTTATGATTTAACCGTAGTCTCAAGAATAGCGAGAGAGGCTCAGCTTGACTCAGCACAAGAAGCGCTTACTTCTATAGTTGGAAGAGACATAAAGCTTCTATCGCCTCTTATTGATGATTTTGAAATATCCCTCCCAAATCCACTAGACAGAGAAAGCTGGGTATCTTTGGGTCTAAAAAATAACTATCAACTTAAGTCAGCCAAACTTCAGAGAGATGCTGCTCAGGCTGCAGCTAGGTCCTCCGCTTCTAATCATCTTCCCCAAATTGATTTAGTAGGGAGAATATCGAATAGTACAAGCAAACAAGGTAAATTCGGTGGCTTCATTCAAAACCCTTTGTTTGGAATAGAGCAAGATACAAGACAGTATTCCATTCAATTTAATCTACCTCTCTATGCTGGTGGCGCAATAAGCTCAGCAAGAAGACAAGCATACGCTAATTATGATAGATCTAAGGAACAGGCTATTTTTACAGAAAGATCAACTATCAGAGATATTAGATCTAATCACTTTGGTGTCCAAACACAAGTAGCTAATGTGACTGCAAGAAAACAAGCACTCGCCTCTGCAGAGTCAGCGTTAGAAGCAACCCAGATAGGCTACGAAGTAGGAACGAGGAATACTGTAGATCTGTTAGATGCTCAGAAAAGACTTTTCCAAGCTCAAAGGGATTATGCAAGTTCAAGATATGATTACATTATTTCAATGTTAAGACTAAAAGCCTCTGTTGGTTCTCTGAGTCCAAACGACCTGATTAATATAAGTGACCAAATGAATTAAATATGGTTTAAGTTAAATACTTTTTTATGAAAAGGTTTTTGAAAATTTTTACTATCTTCTTTCTTTTAATATTAAGCCACTACGCTGTACCTGATGAGATAAGAGAAGGTATCTTGAGAACGCCTGATGAAAGATTTCAGAATCTTGAAGATTACCCTTTTAAACCTAATTATATGATCATCGATGGTCTTAGAGTGCATTATCTAGATGAGGGGCCAAAAGATGCTGAGCCAATTATCCTATTCCATGGTGAACCAGCATGGAGCTACCTCTTCAGGAAGATGATTCCGGTATTTACAGATGCAGGATACAGAGTAATTGTTCCCGATATGATTGGATTTGGTAAGTCCGATAAATTTAAATCAAAGTTTGATTATAGTTATCAACATCATATCGAGGTCATGAAGGAATTAGTTAAAAGATTAGATCTAAAAGATATTACTCACTTTGGTCAAGACTGGGGTGGTCTTGTAGGCTTGAGAGTCGTTGCTGAAATGCCTGAGAGATTCTCCAGAGTAGTTGTGTCAAATACAGGTATGGCGGCTGGTGAGGGTATCCGAGCTTGGTTTACTCAACGTCTTATGGAGTTAACAGTCTGGTGGAATGGACCCATTACTTTTGAAGAACTAAAGACAGCTGCAAAAGAAGTCCTAGATTCTGAGAACCCTTCCTCATCCGATGGCATTTCAATGTTTACCAAATGGATTGCCCACTCTTACTATTCTGAAGATATGGATATTATTGGCATCATAGAAAATTTTGGTAAATTAAATCTTTCTGATGGAGAAAAAAGGGCATATGAGGCTCCGTATCCCTCAGGGAAATATAAAGCTGGAGCTCATGTCTGGCCCTACCTAATACCAACACAATTGCAAGAAAATGAGAGGTATTGGAGAGAAGTTTATGAAAAATGGAACAAGCCTTTTCTAGTTGCATTTGGGGGAGAAGAAAGGATAACGATCAGAATGAAAGATGATTTTGTAAATCGTATTCCTAATCCAACGATAATAACGCTTGGTGGAGCTGGGCATTTTGTCCAAGAGGAAGTTGGACCTGAGCTTGCAGAAATTATTGTTGATTTTATAGAAGGAAAAGAAGTTACGGATTTAATTGCATTAAAAGATTAATCTTAAATTTTTTTACCCTCTCAGTCCTCGTTCTAAGGCAATGATAAAATCATTTTTGTATCTATTTGCAAGTTCTGAAGTTTCTATTCTTTGGAATGCATGACAAGCTCCAGGATAAACAACTAAATCACAGGAAACTCCCGCACTCATCAATTTATTAGCATATCTAATATTCTCATCCCTAAATAAATCAAGTGAAACTGTGAACATCCAAGTTGGAGGCAAGTCATCAAATATTTCTAATCGGGCTGGAACTTGAGGTGCTTGCCGGCTTGAACCTTTAAGATAAGAATTCCAAGCATACATATTAAATTCTCTTGTCCAAACAAATTCTCCAACTAGAGGATCTCCAGGATTTTCATGTGAGCCTGTTCTATCGTCTAACATCGGATAAGTTAGTGACTGATAACATATATTGTATTGACCTATATCTCTTGCTTTTATAGCCAAAGATGCAGCTAATCCTCCACCTGCGCTCTCTCCGCCGATACCTATTCTAGATCTATCTATTGATAACCTATCAGAGTTTTCATGAAGCCAGCCGAGAGCAGCATAGCAGTCATCTAAAGGAGCGGGAATTGGATTTTCAGGTGCAAGGCGGTAATCAACAGAAAGAATTACGATACCTAGTTTTGATGCTGTAACTAAATTTTGGAGGTCTGATCCCTCTGGTGATCCAAGTATATAACCTCCTCCATGGATATGAAGATAGGCAGCACATTTTGATTTTTCAATACTTTTAGGAACATACAACAAACAACGAACATCTGGGCCATCTTCTTGGCAAGCGAAAACTTCTTCTCTCGTAACTTTAAAAGGTTCAGTATCTGCTAGTGGCGGTCTTTGATCATTAAGAGTCTGTCTTACAATATTTAGATTCTTGTCAGTTATCTCCGAAATAATTGGTGACTCTGCCATAATTTGCAGTTCGGGATGCAATAAGTGTTTTGTTGATTCTATGACTACCTCACTTTATAAATTTCATTTTTAATCAAATATTAATGTTACTTTAAATAAAAACTCTTAACACCTAAAATAGAATCCTAAATTATTAGTTCGAATCCAGAAATCTATATAGTAAAAGTGCCTGAGCTACCCGAAGTAGAGACAACACTTAGAGGAATCCAGCCTCACGTCTTAAACAAAAAAATATCTTCAGTAGTTGTAAGGCAATCTTCTTTAAGGTGGCCTGTTCCTGAAAAATTGATCCAAAAAAAATTACTATCAAATGTTTTCTCAAATATTACCCGAAGAGGTAAATATCTCCTTCTACAGAGCTCAAAAGAATATCTAATTATTCATCTTGGGATGTCAGGAAGTTTACGAATTGCTAATTCAGATGATTTAAAGAAACATGACCATATTGATATATCTTTTGAAGATGGAACGATTCTTAGATATTGTGATCCCAGAAGGTTTGGATGTTTCCTTTGGACAAAAGATATTCAAACGCATTTTTTATTAAAAGATTTAGGACCTGAACCATTAGGGAATTATTTTAATGGTGAGTACTTGTTCCATTTGTCGAGGAATAGAAAAGTACCAATAAAAAATTTCATTATGAATTCTAAAGTGGTTGTTGGTGTAGGAAATATTTACGCTAGCGAAGCTCTATTTGCTTCAAAAATTAGACCGTCTTCGAAAGCAGGCAGGGTTCCCAAAAAGAAATACGAAACTCTCGCAAGTGAAATAATTAAACTATTAAGAAAATCAATTGATCAAGGAGGTACGACCTTAAGGGATTTTGTGAGTGGCAATAATGAACCCGGGTATTTCAAGCAGAGCTTGATGGTATACGGTCGAGAAGGTGAGATTTGTTACGACTGCTCAACTACGATAAAAGGCCAAAGAATTGGCCAAAGAGCAAGCGCTTTCTGCCCTAAATGCCAGTCTAATTTTTGAATCTTTCCTGAAGAGCTTGCTTTACTATCGGGTCAACAAAGGAATCTATCTCACCTCCCATAGAAGCAATTTCTCTAACTAGAGTTGAAGACAAAAAGGAAAACTTTGCCTTAGGTGTAAGAAATATACTTTCCAAATCAGGAGACATTGCCCTATTCATATTAGCCAGCTGAAATTCATATTCAAAATCTGAAACTGCTCGCAGACCTCTAATTAAGATATTTGATTCTTGCTCTTTAGCAAGATCCACTACCAACCCTGTAAAGCCAATTGCCTTAACATTTGAGTTACCAGCAAATATTTTTTCTACATGCTCTATTCTTTCTTCAAGAGTAAAAATTGGTTTTTTTGAGGCGCTAGTTGCTATCGCTATTGTTACCTCATCAAAAAGGTGTAATGCTCTTTCTATTATGTCTATATGACCTAAAGTTATTGGATCAAATGTGCCTGGATATAATGCTTTTGCCATAAACTACTCCGATAGAAAGACATTCTCTCATAATAATTAGTAATTCTCATGCAACCCATTAAAAAATTCGTTTTTTAATTGATTGAAAACATCTAATCCAATTTATATACTACACTTGTAAATTAAGTAACATTTACAACTGCGCGTTCCGTATTTTATATATTAATTAAGGGCAAATTAATGAGCAATAAAGACGATA
>CESQ01225141.1_pt1 | contig 11918 bp, 11 predicted proteins | sample 361401 | NCBI WGS metagenome assembly CESQ01 (sample SAMEA2622119, study PRJEB7988) | marine metagenome | isolation source: saline water (ENVO:00002010), including | reverse complement strand
GAGGATACGTTGAAGCAAGAAAAGTGGTCGATAACTTAAGGGCCACGACATTCAGAACACTTAACAACAAAGAGCTAGAAGATTTCCGTAAGGAAGTAGCTTCGGCTTTTGATATGACACTTAAATAAAAACATGAAAGAGCATATATTTAATAAGTTTATCGACAACATCCTCAAACATACCGGCTTAAGCCGAGAGGATTTTTTTTCAAAGTCTCAAAATGGAGAGATTGTATTAGCAAGACAAACTTTGTTTTACCTATGCAGTAAGAGAGGTTTGACAACTGCCATGATAAGACAATACATGGAGAACAATGAATGTCATTTAACTCGGCCACCTATAACTTATGGTGTGTCTATTGTAGAGGGATTACTAAAGGAAGATAGTGATCTTCAAAATGTAATAGATAAATTAAGCATCGTTGACTAAAGAGCAGTTAGATATGATATTTCAACAAGCTAAATCAGACGATTCTAGTAAGAAGATCAGCTCCTCTCCTTATGAGTCTTATATGTACAAAGGAATTAAAATATTGAAAGACGAAAAATCTATCCGGATTCAGACCTCTGGTATGTCTTACTATCAAGAGCTTAATGAAGAACAATATCGTTTCTTTGAAAATGGATGGGTAGAAGGAAGTTGTCGTTTATTATTAAAGAAATATCAGAATCAAAAAAAAAATTTAGAACTAAAAATCCGTGACGAGATAAACGGAAACAACTCTATGAAGGTCTTAGCAGGACACAGGATCCGTAGAGAAACCATTAATACTAAACATCAAGAAGTGTCCAATAAATTAAATGATATAACCAACAAAAAATGAAAAATTATTATAAAGCACTCGCAGGATTTCAGCAAGAATGTCCTGTGTTATTAAAAGAGACCGAAGGCTACGGCTATAAGTACGTAGACCTTACTAAAATTATCCACTCTATCAATCCCCTCATGCAAAAGCATGGGCTTGGATTTACACAGAAGCTAGGAACTAATAAAGAAACTGGGCAGTCATGCTTGACAACCACAATATTTCATGTCCCAAGTGGAGAGGCTGACTCTTCTACTGTTGACATTCCCTTAGTAGAAATGAAAGGTCAAAACCTTTATCAAGCTTTTGGATCGGGAACGACATACTTTAGACGTTACCAAATTTCAAGTCAACTCGGTATAATTTCCGACAAGGATGTTGATGCTTATGGAGAGCAAGTTGTTCCCGCTGTAGCTAAACAAGAGTTAGACTTAGGGGTAGCTAAAAAACCAATACCTAAAAAAGAAACGACTCATGTGTCATTGGATATAGGAGATGAGCATTGGGGGGATGTGTTAAACAAAATACTTTCTTTTAAAAAGCTAGGCTATTCTTTAGATAAGATAACCGAAGGTTTAAAAAAGAAATATAAGTACACAGAAAAAGTAAATAAGGAAATCAAAAAAGCATACGATGGCAAAGAAAGTAAATAATTCTCGGCATACTGATGTATATGGAGACCCAGTACAAAGAAATCGAACTTTAAGAGAAGAGTATTTTGAACCGGGAGGATATTTAAGTGGAATTAAATATATAACCGAAAAAACCACTTTGTATTCATTGCATAAACATGGATATATAAAAACTTATTTATTTAACAGGCTTTGCGGGGCTCAAAGATATGGAAAGCTAAAAGCGTTGAATACAATAGGGGAGCTACTGGATGTGCCACTAGCTGAATTATGGGCATTCCCTAATTTTGGAAGCGGATGCCAACAAGATTTAAGAAAATTTTTTGAAGAACACCATGACAAGTTTAAATTAAAAGACCGACACAAAATTGTTAAGAATAAAAAAATTTCTGATGAACAAATAATTAAATTTCTTGAAGAAAGGTTACATGATCAAATATTCATGGCGGAGAAAAATTGCCAAGATAGAATTGATGGTTTAGAAGAAAGGATAAAACAAAAAGACATAGAGTTAGGTAGACTAAAACTTTCAGAAAACGAGGCCTACAAGGCATTAAAATTATTAAAAAAAAGACATGACAAAACAAAAATTAAAACAGAAACAGATCATAGATAAACTACGTATCGATGAGCATTACTATGGAGAGTTTGGAAGGCAATGGCTTTCCAACTCTGACATTCAGAACCTCCAACCTTCTACCTTTAAGCAGTTTGGAAAGGTAGAGCCTGACAATGAGAACTTTATTAAAGGCAGGTATTTTCATCAACTAATCCTAGAACCTGAGAAGGCAAAAAATTTTCCAATTTTTAGTGACACCAAAACAAGAGGGGTAAAGTACGACACATTTATACAAGAGAACAATATTACTGGCGCAGTTCTAGAGCATGAGGCTTTACTGATGGAACAATTACGTGATGAAATTTTAAATGTAAAGGGGTTAGAAGGAGCAAAAAAACAAGTCGCTGATCTTATTACTCACAAGGATGCCGAATATGAGGTTCCAGTAGTGGGAGAAATATTTGGCCATCCGTTTAAGGCGAAAGCAGATATTATATCTCAAGGAATAATTATAGACTTAAAAACTACAACGGCTAAAAACATAGAAGACTTTGTCAGATTTGGTAAGAATAACTATTATTACCACACTCAAGCTTTTATATATCAGACTTTGTTTAATAAGTCAATGACTTTTATAGCTATAGACAAGACTAAAAAAGAGTATGGAAATACAGGAGAGTTCTACCATGAAATTTATGTCTGCCCTGTGAGTGAGGAAACGGTACTCCTGGGAAAACAAGATGTAGAACGAGCCGTCCAAATCTATGAGAACTATCATGGCAAGGACAAGAAAGAAGACATAAGAAACGTAATATATAATTTAAATTTTTAAAAAATGAGTGAAAAGTATGTACACCCTAACGGGAAAGGAAGTTTATTTATTAACTCCTATAAAAAAGAAGGAGATAATCAGCCTTATTATAAAGGCACGGGCACTACTATAGATGGAAATCAGATAGAGATTGCCGGATGGAAAGGCCAAACACAAAATGGAGATGAAAAGATTTCATTACAATTTAGTGAGCCCTATGTAAAGCCCGAAGAAAAATCAACACCCTCAGAAAATAAGGAGGATGATGGTTTAGGCTTCTAAAACACTAGCATCTCGAAGACAGGGGAGGTAAGAGCTTCCCCTTTTTTGGGTGTTGAATGTTGATAATTAGTTGCTATTTTATATATATATATTTATTATATATTATATTTTAGAATTTTTTTTAAGAAAAAAATCAACATTTTTAACACCTTGTAGGAAAAATAAGGGTTAATAATATAAAAACCAACATCAAAATGAGCATCAATCAAGAAAATATCGTCACTATCTTTAAAAATATTAAAGAAACCGACACCCCATTTTACAGAAATGTAGATTCAATTCTCAAAAGAATACAAGAAGGGGCTTCTAAAGATTTGATAATTAAAATCAGATCAATAGACAATAAGAATAAGCGTAATGATTTGAAAAAAGAATTACCCTCTATTTGTTTCAGCGGTAAATTTAATAAAAGAAGTGACGTTGCTCTTCAAGAACATAGTGGATTAATATGTTTAGATTTTGATGGATACACTACTAAAAAAGCATTACGTTCTGATAAAGATAAATTTAAGGATAACAAATATGTCTATAGTGTTTTTGTTTCTCCATCGGGAAAAGGGTTGAAAGTCTTAATAAAAATCCCCAGGGATCCCGATAATCATACAGGTTATTTTTTAGCATTGGAAAAACATTTCAAGTCTGAGTTCTTTGATAAGACCACAAAGAATATCAGCCGTGTATGTTATGAAAGTTTTGATGAAGATATATATGTTAATCCAAAATCAAAAGAGTGGACAGATGTAGAAGAGGTGGAGTATAAAGAAATAATAAGAAGTCAAGGTATAAAGACCATACCTATAACAGACGAAAGTAGGATTACAAATTATCTTGTCTCCTGGTGGACCAAGAATTTTCCTATGGTTGATGGCCAAAGAAATAATAATGCTTTTACATTAGCAATGGCCTTTAATGAGTATGGTATATCTGAAGCAACAGCAACTGTGGTTCTTAATCAATATGCTTCCTCTGATTTTACACCCAATGAAATAAATAAAACTATAAAAAACGCATACTCTCACAAGGACAAATACAACACCAAGTATTACGAAGACGAAGAGAGAATAGATCAAATACAACAACAATTAAGACGAGGAGAGTCAAAAAAAGTAATCCGCCAACAGTTATCTGAGTCGATGTTGGACACGGAAATTATAGACTCAGTGCTTGAAACGGCAGAAGAAAACAACTCAGTAAAGTTTTGGGTTAAAAGTAACAAAGGAGTAATTAAAGCTTTGCCGTTAATATTTAAAAAGTTTTTAGAATCAAATGGTTTCTATAAATATTGTCCAGATAATCAAAATACTTATGTTTTTGTAAAGGTCACTAATAATCTAATAGACAACACTACAGAAAAAGAAATAAAAGATTTTATATTAGGCCATCTTATTGAGCAAGATGATATGAGTGTATATAATTATTTTGCGGATCAAACTCGATTATTTAAAGAAGAGTTTTTAACTCTATTAGACACTATTGATATATATTTTAACGAAGATACTGTAGATACTAGCTATTTGTATTACCAAAACTGTGCAGTAAAGATTACCAAAGATTCTGTAGAAGCTATAGACTATTTAAGTCTTGATGCTTTTGTGTGGAAAAATCACATTATAGACAGGATATATAGCGACTGTGAACTTAAAAACCCTGACTTTCGTCAGTTTGTTTCTAATGTATCTGGTAAAGATCCTGATCGTATAAAGTCAATGGAATCAACAATAGGATATTTGTTGCATGGACATAAGAATGTCTCCTACTGTCCTGCAGTTATATTGAATGATGAAATGATTTCAGACACTGCTAACGGAGGAACAGGTAAAGGAATTTTTTTTCAAGGTATAAGTGCTATTAAAAAAGTAGCTACTATTGATGGCAAGGCTTTTAATTTTGAGAAGTCATTTGCATTTCAGACAGTATCTCCCGACACGCAGATTGTTTTGTTTGATGATGTTAAAGAAAGGTTTCAATTTGTCAGACTCTTTAGTGTCATTACAGAGTCTATGACCATTGAAAAGAAAAATAAAGACGCCATTACGATACCTTTTGAGAAGAGTCCAAAGATTGCTATTACGACAAACGATGTTATAGAGGGCACGGGGAACTCATTTAAAAGGAGAAAGTATGAATTGGAACTTACTGACCATTACATTTTAAAGACTCCCGTTGAGGAACACGGACGTTTCTTTTTTAGCGGTTGGGATGAAGACGAGTATTGTCAGTTTGATAACTATATGATTTCATGTCTTCAATTATATTTAAATAAAGGCCTCATAGAAAGCGAGCAGAAAAATATAAAGCTCAAACAATTCTTTGTGCAGACCGACAAAATCTTTGCAGAGTGGTGTGGTCTTATAGACAATCAAGAAAATACTTTATTAAAAATAAATGAGAAAATTTATACCGATCATTTGTTTGGAGACTTTGTTATGCTCAACCCCGATTTCGGTGCCACTGGCAAACGTAAACTTTCTAGGACCAGGTTTAATAAATGGCTTTTAGCTTATGGTGTATATACTCAAAACATAGAACCGGAAACTAATAGGGATAAACAAGGCAAGTGGATTAGGATTAAACCGAGGGAAGAGGGTGAGGTCCAACAAGAACTTGTGTTTTAAATGGAGTTTAGAGATTACCAAGAGGATATAATAAAAAAGGGTAGTAATGTTATAGCTGAGCATGGTTTTGTTTACTTAGCTATGGAGGTTAGAACGGGAAAGACGCTTACAAGTTTGGGTATAGCGAAAAAAATGGGAGCTCAGCAGGTTCTGTTTATTACCAAAAAGAAAGCCATCAGCTCTATTAAACATGACTATCAACTTCTTCAACCTAACTTTAGTTTAGAGATTATTAACTACGAGAGTTTACACAAGATAGAAGGAAGTTTTGATTTGGTTGTCTTAGATGAAGCGCACTCTATGGGAGCCTTTCCTAAACCAAGCAAGAGAGCTAAGCAGGTTAAGATAATTATCCAAAAGAATAACCCTTTAGTAATTCTATTGTCAGGAACCCCTACTCCTGAGTCTTACAGTCAAATGTACCATCAGGTGTATGCTATACCTAGCAACCCCTTTAAAAGATTTATAAACTTTTACCGGTTTTGTGATCAGTATGTTAATGTTACTCAAAAACCTATCAACGGAATATATATTAAAGATTATTCTAAGGGCCTACCTACTATAATGGATGCCATGAAACCTTATTTTATTTCTTATAGTCAACAAGAAGCAGGTTTTAAAACCGTAACAAGCGAGACCATCATGTATGTTGAGATGAATCCTTTGACCTATAACATAGCAAACAAGTTAAAAAAAGATTTAGTTGTAGAAGGGAATAATGAAGTTATCCTTGCCGACTCTGCAGTTGTGTTGATGCAAAAACTTCATCAAATATATTCTGGGACTGTCATTTTTAAAAGCCAATCTTCAAAAGTTCTTGATTACTCCAAAGCTATATTTATAAAAAAGAAATTCAAGAACCAAAAAATTGGAATATTTTATAAATTTAAAGAGGAGCTCAACGCACTAAAAGAAGTATTCCAACAAAATATTACCACAGAACTTGATGAATTTGTTAACACTGACAAAAACATAGCACTTCAGATAGTAAGTGGTAGAGAAGGTATTAGTTTACGACAAGCCGATTGTCTTGTATATTATAATATAGACTTTAGCGCTACAAGTTATTGGCAGTCGCGTGATCGGATGACAACTAAGGACCGCACAAAAAATGAAGTCTATTGGATTTTTTCTAAAAGAGGTATAGAAGATCAGATATACAAAGCTGTTGTTAACAAGAAAGATTATACTCTTAATCATTTCAAAAAAGATTTATTAAATTTATAAATGACCGAGCAACAAGTACAAGCCAAAAAGATTAAGGAGTTAGAATCAAAAGGCTATTATGTACTAAAGCTTATCAAGACAAATAAAAATGGTATACCAGATTTAGTTGCTCTACACCCAGACAAAGAAGTATTGTTTGTAGAGGTGAAAACTAAAAAAGGTAAGGTTTCAAAGCTCCAAGCGTATAGGTTAAAAGAATTAGAAGAGCATGGATTTCAGACAGAAGTACACAGAGGTTAGTTCAAGTTATAATGAAGGTGTGTTATACACTTTTGATAGCGACTTTGTATTAGAGCTGATGCGTCATGACCTTATGACTTCTGTCCCTATTGTTATGCAAATAGAAAAGTATGTAGACAATAATTATAACTACCCTTTAGATGATGTTTTAGAATTAGCAGGTGTAATAAAACACGAAACCCCTTTTTACTTTGTAGTAACATTATCTCACTATGACGAGATGATTTTTCAAAGCTTACACCCTATAGATTCTGACGAGTATTTAGATTATTACAACAAGAATCAGCTCCTAGTCAAAACTTAGTTAAAAAATATTTATTATTTGTTCTTTTATTTATAAAAAAATATTTATAATTTAGAGTTCATGAAACTTAGAGTGCCTCAAGTCGAGCAAAAAAGAATACAACATATTAATTTTGTAATGGCTGATCTTCACTCTTCACTAAACAATATTTACGAGTTGCTTATGGATAAAGAATATACACCTCTGCGGACGGAAGTAAATTTATTATCTAAAAAACTTAAAAGCGTAAGCGATTCTGTTACTGATGAAGTTTAATACAGACATAGAGTTTATAGCTGCTATAATGATAACTGTTTTAGTTTGTTATATTCTGTATTTATTTATCTTCTAACTTTTCTTCTTCTTCTTCGCTGTGTCAACAATGACCTTTTAGGTTTCTTGGGATGTATTCTTTTAGGTAAGACTCCAGAAGTCGTTTCTTTTTCCCACTGCTCTGCTATTTCAGGTAGGTTCTTATACATGTAGGCTCTTTGAGCTTGGCTTCTAAATGGCATAATTATTTTCTTCTTTTTCTTTCTTCAGCTTTTCTTTTTTTATCTCTTGCATAAAAACTCTTAGGCCCATATTCTTGCTCCCACCTTCTTCGATTAGTTCGTTTTAACCTGGCTTGATCCTTAGCGTTTAAATATTTGGGTGCTTTAGAAACTTTTCTTTTAATCGTTCGCATGTTGTATCTCGCAATACTCCCAGCTTCAGCTGGCAATGCACCTATAGTATACAAAAATAATAGTAATGTACTGTATTGAGCAGCTTTCTTTTCGTCTGTTGACAACTGGTGCGTTTTACTTCCTCCAAAAGCATTTTCTTTTTTATACTCTCCTGTCGCCATTACATTAGCAAAATCATATAATTCAAATATCTTATCTAGAGATATACTAATCAATCCTAAATCCTCAATTAGTTTTTTATTACTTTCAAAAAACTGAAAGGGATCTTCATCATCGTCTATCATTTTTATACCCCCATTTATCGCCCTGATTAATAAATCATCTGCAGGAGGAGCTGGATTAGATACATCTAAAATTACATTTTGTAATCTTCCTTTGAGCCTGTTTTCTAAATCTTTTGCAGCTTGCTCTTCATCATCTTCTCCCATAAGATAGTTTGAAGCCGCAGCGGTAGCTTGGGTAAGCATTAAGCCTAAATAATTAAATATACCGGTCTCAACCACAAGACCACCTAGCGATCTTAAGGCTTTAGCCTTGTCTTCTTTTGCAGCAGTTTTACTAACTAAAGTTCTACCATCAGAATACATTCTTGCTTTTTGATTTAACAAAAAGTTAGAAAAGGGTAATAAAACTTGTCTTGTTATGGTAACCCAAGGATTATTAGAACTAAATAATTTTCCTTGTAAGTCACGATCCGATATGTTTTGTTGTCGGTCAACTTGTTGTTGAGCATAGTCTCCAGCTTTTTTATTTACTTTATGATTTTCCCAATCAAATCCTGGAGCAGTAATATCTATGCCTTGTTTCTTCATGTCTTTTGCATAATAAGCCATCCATGATGCATTAGCAGCTATTTTATCTGGCGTTACTAAGAACTTGTCAATCCACCAATTTTGTACATTTTGAAATCCGCGTCTAAGTTTTTCGGGCTTACTGTTAGCGGCTTCATCTACTTTTCTACTTAAACTTTCCAGGTTAGCTGACGCTGAGATTCCTCTATTAGCTATATCGTAACCACTATTTTTCAACCAAGTTATAACTGTAGGATTAGTAAACAATCTAATCCCATCAATGGTATTTACTCCTCCCGCATTTACCATTGTGTTAAACAGGGGGGTAAGCTGTTTAATAAATTGGCCCATACTCCCTAAAGTTCTCGAAACCCCTAAAGATGTTAGTGTGTTAAAATATTTTAAAATTGTTTTAGTTGCTTGCGGAGTATATTCTAAGCCTCTCTTCTTGGCAATATATTCTTTCATTCGATTGTAAACTATATCTCTATCAGCTTTTTTTGGTATAAGTTTATCAAAATCACCAGACTCAGTAAATCCTTTTACTTGCTGTATAGCTGCAGCAGTATTGACATCAGTCAAAGCTTTTCTTAAGCTATTTATGTTTGCGGTATCAAAACTAAGATTAACATATCTTCTTTCGTCCAAAGATTTAGGGCGTTTGGATTTTTTCAGCACCCCTGTTTCTTTATTGTAGATTCTTCTTCCTGATGTATCAAACATAGGCTCATCTATTTTTTGTTGAGAGGTATCTGGCTCTAGCAAACTAAATACATCGGGGGTATAATTAATATCTTGATCTAGTTTTTTATTATATATATTTAAATTAGTGTTGCTTAAATCTTTATAGTGCTTTTTCCATTCTTCTGTCATCCACTCAACAGCTTCGATATTTTTTTTATCTACTTTCGATTCAACATCGGTAACATTATTAGAATCTTTAAGTATTTTATCAAAGACTTCTTGATAAAAATCTGCCTTCTCATTATCTGTCTTATTATTAGTAGCCTTTAATTTTTCTATAGACTCTAAAATTAAAGCTTTCTTTCTTTCAAACTCTTGTTGTTGCTCCGCTTCTGTCCCTACTAATGTTCTCCTCATAAAAGCAAACATTCCGCGTTCAATCATATTTAGGGAGGTATTGAACGCTTCTCCGTTTGGCTTAGATTTATCAAATTTCTTAACATAATTTTCTTCAATTTGTCGGGTTTGTGTTTCTGCTTTAGCGGCGCCATTTACCACATCTTGAAAGCCTGAAAGAGATAAAATTTTGGCAGCTCGTGACTGTCCCTTAAAAATCATTTCTAGCATTAAGGGAACTGAAGCAATATTTGACGACCAGAAATTTCCAGCAGCATTTAAAGAAATGCCCTTAAGGCCATCTTTTATTGCTTTGACTAAATTAGTTCGCCCTACATAATTACTTACTACGGCTTCCATTCCTCCAGTAGAGGCGTTAGTAGCAAAATTAATTAAAGAGTCTAACGCTTGTAAAGCTTCTTGATCTGTTAGAACATTTAAATCCATGTTCATAAAGGCCCTTACTATTCGTTTTTGATCTGCAGTTATTTCAATTTTTTCTCCAGTATCCAGGTCTCTTTTAAAAGGATCTGTTTTGGTTTTTAATTGTTCATCTACAACAGAAGTATAAACGCTGAAAGCATTTTTTAAAGCATCAAATATTACTTTGCTTTTCTTTTCCGCTTTAGTTTTTTTCGCCTCTTCAGTTGTCTCTTCATTATAAATTATATCACGAACCTCGCTTAATGATAAATCTGCAGGAGGAACTCCTGTTAAAGCCTCAAAAGCATCTGCTTCTAACTGAGCTTGTCTCTTATCTTGCGCCTCAATTTCTTTGGCAGAATATTCTTCCGTCGATTTAATATCAACAGCTGGCGCTACTTTTACCCCTGTCTTTGTTCTTCTAGTAGACCTAAGTCCTTGGAGCAACTCCTCCGCTTTTTGTTGATACTGCGCCAAATCATCTACTGTCAATGGATCAATTCTTAAAAACTCTTTCGCTGCCGTCGAGACATTAGCATCTAGATTTTTATTACTAGCGGCTTTTTTTATTTGTTTTTTAGTTTTGTTTGCTACACTCAAAGCTTCTACATTGTTTGCTTTGTCAAAGGTTTTAGTAATCTTTTGAATAGTTTTCTCTACGGTAACGGGATTTTTATAGTTAAGCTTTTCTACTTCTTTAATTAAAGATTTAGCTCTTCGAGCTGCTACTTTACCTTTAGTTTTAATTTTATTTATAATATCAACGAAGGCTTTTCTTCTGGTTTCTAATGGCGTTTTAGGGTCTCGAATAGATTTAAAAAGTGTTTTGTTTTCATTAACAGTTAAAGGCTTACCTTCTTCAATAACAACCTCTTCCTCAGATTCAGTTTCCGTTTCTGTTGTTTCAACTTCTATAACATCACCCTCACCGTAATCCCAATTTGCTGAGCCATCTTTTGTTGCTAAAAACTCTGCATCTTTTTTAGTTTTAGAATAAACTATTCTACCGGTTTTTTTGTTTCTGACAACCCATTTTCCCGCGCCATCTTCTTCTATTTCTAAACCTTGCGCTCGGTCTCTATTATCAAGAACTTCAAAATCTTTACGAGCTTCAACAGGGTCCGTGGGCAATGTGTAAGTTTCTTCTATAGTTTCGACCTCTTGTTCTGTTTTTGGTTTACCTTTTCTATAAGTACCAAAATCATTTTTAATTTTTCCTGCCTTTTTTCCTTCTATAAATTCTTTTAGTGCCGCTATTTCGCTATTATCAAAACCATAGCGTGGGGTAATTCTATCTAATATTTCTTGAGTAGTTTGCCCTTTTTCTATTCCATCATTTACCGTTTTTTCAACAAACCTATCTCCTACCTCAGCCTCAACTCCAGTTTTGTTTGTAAGTGTTTCTCTGTCCCTAAAAGCTATCGTTTGATCTGAAAACTCTGCAAATTCATTATCTACTTCAATTTCTCCCCTAGCAGTCT
>CESQ01149335.1_pt1 | contig 11927 bp, 8 predicted proteins | sample 361401 | NCBI WGS metagenome assembly CESQ01 (sample SAMEA2622119, study PRJEB7988) | marine metagenome | isolation source: saline water (ENVO:00002010), including | reverse complement strand
CGCGCCCTTTCGCGGGCCCGGCCCGCTCGCACAGCGGCCTTCGTCGCTCATCATGCGGCGGATGTGCAAGTCCAGCTGCCGGTATTCCGGATGTTCGAGCATGGCTTCCCGGTCGCCGCCCAGCGACGCCTTGAAGCCGGGGCGGATGGTCTCGCGCAGCCGCCCCGGGTGGCTGGACAGGAAGAACACCACGTCGCCCAGGTAGAGCGCCTCCTCGATGTCGTGGGACACCAGCAGCACCGTGGTGCGCTCCTTGCGCACGATCTCCAGCAGCAGTGACTGCATCTGCCAGCGGGTCTCCGGGTCCAGCGCCCCGAACGGCTCGTCCATCAGCAGCAGGGCCGGGTGGTTGGCCAGGGTGCGGGCGATCGCCACCCGCTGGCGCATGCCGCCGGACAGTTCGTGCGGGTAGGCATCGGCCACATCGCCCAGACGCACCGCGTCGATGAAGTAGTCCACCGCCCCTTCCCGCAGGCTGCTGCTGTCGCCGGTGATGCGCAGCCCGTAGGCCACGTTCTGGCGCACTGTCAGCCAGGGAAAGGAGGTGTAGCTCTGGAACACCATGCCCCGGTCGCGGCCGGGGCCGGTGATCGCCTGGCCGTTGAGGGCCAGGGCGCCGGTGGTGGGCTCTTCCAGGCCCGCCACCATGCGCAGCAGCGTGGATTTGCCGCAGCCGGAGGGGCCCAGCAGCACCCCCACCTGGCCGGGCGCGAGCTGCAGGGAGACATCCTCCAGGGCGGTGCGCGCGTGGCGCGTGCCGGCCCGGAAGGTCTTGCCCACGCGGCTCAGGGTCAGCCCGTTGTGGTTCGGCTCCATACGCGTTTCTCCCCTTTATTCGCTCAGCACGGCTTCCAGCGGCGCGGTGTTCACACCGGCGTCGATGGGATGGCGTTCGTCGATCAGGCCGAACTTGAGCCACCAGTCGGTGGTGGTTTCCCAGTGCTGCGCCATCTGGCCGTTTTGCGGGCCCAGGGGCAGCTCGCCGGGAATCACGCCCATGAATTTGCCGGCCTGTTCGGCGTCGAACACCCAGATGCCGCCCTTGAGAATCTCGCCGTCCTTGCCGATCACTTTTTCCACATCGGCGACCGGGAAGTTCAGCCCCTTGGCGATGATCTTGTTGCCCTCTTCCGGGTTCTCTTTCCAGAACGCCACCGCCTTGAAGTAGGCTTCCATGGTCTTGGCGGCCAGCTCCGGCTTGTCGAGGAAGGCGTCGCTCATGTACATGCCGTCGCCGAGCAGCGCGGTTTCAATCCAGTCGTCCTCGGCGGAGGACGCGGCCACGGTGGCGCCGGGCAGGGCCTCCAGCGCTTGCGAGCCGAACGGTTCCCAGAATTCAGCGGCTTTCACATTGCCGCCCACCAGCGCGCCCACGGCGTCGTCCATGATCAGGTTGGTGAACTGCACGTCCTTGATGCTGACGCCGTTCTGCTCCAGCCAGATGCCCATGAAGATCTGCGTAAGGCCGCCTTCCAGCACCGCCACCGATTCGCCTTTCAGGTCCTCGGCGCTGTCCACGCCCGGCGCCAGCACGATCTTGTCGGTGCCGTAGGACGGGTTGGTGTAGGTGACCAGCTTCACGGGCACCTCCTTGTCGGCGGCGATGGGGCCGTATTCGGCGGTGCTGGAGGTCACGTCCAGGGCGCCGGCGGACATCAGCGAGAAGCTCTCGTAGGGGTCCTCGATGATGGTGATTTCCAGGTCCAGGTCCGGCACCAGGTTTTTCTCCTGGGCGATGAACCAGAAGCCGTAGCCGGGCCAGGAGAACAGCGACACCCGCACGGTGTCGGCGGCGTGGGCCGCCGCGGCGGAGAAGCTCAGGCCCGCCGCCAGCATCAGGGTTTTAACGATACGCATGGTAATGACTCCTCGGGGAACGAAATTCACTGGTGGCCACCGCGCAGATACGGGAACCACCAGCGGTGCAGAACTCGGAACAGGGCGTCCAGGGCCAGGCCCAGCAGCCCGATGGTGACGATGCCGGCCATGATGTCGTCGACGTGCACGAAGCGCTTGGCGCGCATCATCATGGCGCCGATGCCGTCGGTGGCGGCGACGATCTCGGCGATCACCAGGTAGGTCCAGCTCACCGCCAGCATCTGCCGGCAGGTGTCCAGATAGCCCGGCAGCGAATGGCGGAACACCACCGTCCACAGCACCGCGCGGCGGCCGCCGCCCAGGGTTTTGGCGGTCTCCACGAACGCCGCCGGCACCTGCCGGGTGACGTCGGCGAGCATGATGGAAAGGAAGAACACCACGCCGATCAGCAGCAGCGCGATCTTCTGGCTGTCGCCGGTGCCCAGCCACATCAGCAGCAGCGGGATGAACGCCGGCGCCGGCAAGTACCGGCAGGCGCCCAGGAACGGGTTGAGCACGCCGTCGACGCGGGCGAAGGCGCCCATCAGCAGCCCCAGCGGCAGCGCCACGGACACCGCCAGCCCGAAACTCACCAGAATCCGGCGCACACTGGCCAGCACGTCGCCGAGAAAGGCTTTCTCGACGAACAGCTCCTGCAGGGAAGCAAGCACCTGCAGCGGCCCGGGGAACAGGCGGTCCGGCGCCAGGCCGGCGTTGGCGGCCAGGTACCAGCCGGCGAAAAACACCAGCCAGCCGGCGCTGCCCAGCAGCAGCCGCTGACGCCAGTCCAGGGTCTGCCCGAAGTCCAGCCAGCGGCGGCGCGGCCGGGCGGCGGCGGGGGCGGCACTCTCAACATGCCCCGCGCGGGCGCCGGTGGCGCCGGTGACGAGGCGGTCCTGCAGGGAAACGGTCATAGGCGGCTCCTCTTTACCGGCCAAAGGGTTCAAAACGCGGTCAGGAAGCTGAGCCCGTAGACCGGCACCGCCCGGCCTTCGCGCATCGCCTGGGGCGCCGGCACCTGGCCGTAGGTCTCGGCGTGAATGCCGGCCAGGCGGTGGCGGTGATAGCTGCGCAGCTGGTCGCTGAACGCCAGGGTGCGCTGGTACTCGTCGCCGTACAGTTCCCGGTGCAGGGCCGGCAGCTTGTACCAGGGCAAGGTGGGCTTCACGTGGTGCGCGTTGTGGTAGCAGAAGTTGAGCACCAGCAGGTTGAGCGCCGGCCAGCGGCGCGATATCGGGTTGCTGTAGGTGTTGTCGTTCTCGTAATCGCGGTCGCCTTTGTGGGGCAGCGGCGCGTCCGGATTGTTGAGAATGGCGATAATCTCGTAGTTGTGCTGAAAGGCGTCGAAGAAACGCAGCACGGTGAGCATCAGGGTGTAGGCCAGCGCGTACAGCAGCACTGCTTTGATACTCCACAGCGCCAGCAGCGCCAATACGCCGAAACGCACCGCCAGCACCAGCGCCGCCCGGGGCCGCTGGGCCTTGTCCGCGTAGCCGATGAACGGCGCCAACATCAGAACCGCGTGCATCATGTAATCCACCGCCGGCACATAGGCCCACTCCAGGGCGAACACCAGTTTCTCGGTGCGCGGGTGCGCCTTAAGCCAGGCCCGGTAGTCAAAGGCGATGGTATCGGCGTTATCCACGTGATGGCGCATGTGCTTGTAACGCAGATCCTCGTAGGTGCCATAGCAGCCCCCGGTGAACCAGTTGAGTGCCCGTCCCAGACGGGTGTTGTGTTCCACCTTCTTGAACAGCGCATTGTGGGCGCAGTCGTGCACCAGGTAGGCGGCGATCACCATGGCGTGGCCACAGGCCAGCACGCCCAGGGCGGGCAGTAACCAGCCCGGCTGGGCCATCAGCAGCCAGCCGCCCACATAGCCAAGCAGGATGTAGGCCAGGACCAGCAGATTGGGTACCAGGGCGTCCGAATGACGCAGGGATTGCTGTATCGATTTCATCACCGTTCTCTCCTCTGCTCAGGCCACCTGGTCGCGGCCGGCGGCAGCGGCGCGCCAGCGATGGAAATGGCGTTGTTGGCAATCGCCGATCCAGCGGTTGAGATCCCACAGATCGGCCACCGGGGCGTGGGTGAACGGCAGGGTGTGCAGATAGCCGTCGGGCCCGAATTCCGGTGTCAGGGTGGTTTGCGCCAGGCCGCGGCGGCGCTGGGCCTGCCAGACCGCCTCCCAGCAGCGCTGGTGGGAAGCCAGCGCGGTGGCGTATTCCGGCGCGCCGGGGTGCGGCACCTGGGGGCCCTGGTCGTAGCCGACCCGGGCATGGACGTGCAGGGCCTGTTCGGCGACCCGCTCGATGCAGTCCCATTCGCTGTCGGGCAGGCGTTCGCAGACCACCGCCCAGTGGCTGAAGTCGCAGGTCACCGGCAGGGTCGGCACCCGGTCGAGCACCGCCACCGTGGTCCAGGGATTGAAGAAGCTGCGCCCGCGATGGGTTTCAAAGCTGGCGGTGACGCCGACCCGCTCGGCGATTTCGTGGGCCTCGGCGAAGAAGCGCACGCTGTCTTCCAGCGGCCAGGCGTCGCAGCCGCCCATCACATTGGCGAACTCGGCGCCCAGGGCGCGGCCGTCACGGAGCTGGGTTTCGAAGTCTTCCAGGTGCTCGGCGACGCTGGCGTCGCGGCGCGGCACATAGCTGCCGGCGGTGCAGATTTCCTGAATCCAGCGCAGGCCGTGCCCGTGCAGGGCCCCGGCCAGATCGTCGCGGGCCGCGCCGGCTTGCGGCAGCGGCGCTTCCAGGCCGTCGAAGCCGGCGGCCACGGCCAGGGCGGCGGCCTGCTCCGGGGTGCCCGGGTGGCCCCACAGGGTTTTGAATCGCAATAACTGCATGGTGCTCCTCGTGGTTCCGGTGAGTGGTTAAAAACCTTGCTTAACCCCTCAGGAGCAACAGCTATGCCAACCCTCTAAACCCCTATAAATACATGCAATTCTGCATATTTAAAGACGAAAACGCCCGGAATCGCGCCGACGGCGCGCCCCATTTCGGGGAGAGCGCACCAAAAAGAAGCGCGGTTCAGGCGGCGCGGCGGCGCCTCATCCAGACACGGCCGGCCACGGCGCCGTTAATCACCCAGGCGAGCGCCACCAGGGCGCCCGCTACGGGCCAGCGGCGGGCCTCTTCGAGCACCGGCGCGTCCGGCACGGTAAGCAGGAACAACAGGGTCTCCAGGGCCGCCAGCAACAGCGGCGCCAGCAGATCCGCGGGCCAGTGCAGCTGGATGCCGCCGGCGTTGAGCAGTGCGCGCCCGCCACTCAACGCCAGCCAGATAACAATAATACCGCCCGCCAGAACTGCCGCCACGGAGACTCCTTGAAGGTTGCATGGGTGAAACCTGAATGATGGGGCGCCGGGCGGCAGGCTGCAAGCGGCGGGCGCCCCGCACCCCGCGCCGGCCGCTTCTTAAAAGAATGCTAAAGATTCGCCGCTATCCCGGTTTCCTGAGGCATACTCCAGGCTCATGGATCGTTACCGCACGGAGGTAGTAATGAACAGCGATCAGTTGAAAGGCAATTGGAAACAGCTCATGGGCGATGCCAAGAAGCAGTGGGGCAAGCTCACCGATGACGACCTGAAGCAGGTCGAAGGCCGCAAGGACAAGCTGGTCGGCAAGATTCAGGAGCGCTATGGCTCCAGCCGCGAGGAAGCGGAGAAGCAAGCCGATGACTGGCTCGGCAAGCACGGCTGATCCCAAAGCCTGATCTGCCTGAGTACCCAGCGGGCCGGCGTCACAGCCGGCCCGTTTTTGGTCCGGCCCGGTACTTTTATGAACACCCTATAAAAGCGCGTACAACTCCTGCCACGGCATCGGTTTGCCGAACAAATAGCCCTGCCCTTCCCGGCACCCCAGTTGCCGCAGCACCTCCGCCTGTTGCTCGGTTTCTATGCCTTCGGCGGTGATCGAGAACCCGAACGTTTCCGCCAGCTGAATCATCGCCTGCACCACGGCATGGTCCTCGCCGGACTCGTGAATCGCATCGACGAAGCTTTTGTCCACCTTGAGCCGGGTGATCGGGAATTCCTTGAGCATGCTGAGCGAGGCGTAGCCGGTGCCGAAGTCATCGAAGGCCAGCTGGCAGCCCAGGGACCGCAGGTCGTTGAGGGTGTTCTTGAGGCGGTTGTCGCTGTTGATGATCACCCGTTCGGTGATCTCGATCTCCAGCCCTTCGCCGGGCAGACCGGTCTCGCGCAGGGTATCGGCCACCATGCGCGCCAGCCCGCCCAATTTGAACTGGGCGGAGAACAGGTTCACCGCCATGCACAGCGGGCGGCCCTGCCGGTGCAGCAGCGCGCCCTTGGCGCAGGCCTGGCGGATCACCCAGTCGCCGAGAATCCGCGCCATCGGGCTGCCCTTGAGCAGCGGCAGGAATTCCCCGGGCGCCAGCAGGCCGCGGTGCGGATGGTGCCAGCGCAGCAGGGCCTCGGCGCCGACGATCTTGCCGTCGCTGAGCCGTACCTGGGGCTGGTAATACAGTTCGAACTGCTCACCGAGCACGGCGGTGCGCAGGTCCGCGCTCATGTCCTGGCGTGCCCGCAGCGCCTTGCGCAGCGCCGGCTGGTAGACCCGGCTGGCGCCGTAGCCGGCGGCCTTGGCGTCGGCCAGCGCCAGGTGGGCGTCACTGAGCAGGGTTCTGGCGCAGCCTTGCGGGGCCGCGAAGGCAATGCCCACATGCCCGCTGATCGCCACCGGGCGGTCCTTGATCATGAAGGTTTCCAGCAAGGCGCCGTGGACCGCTTCCGCCAGCTGGATCAGCGCCCGGGCCTGGTCCTGGTCGGGCAGCATCACGGCGAATTCCTCGCCGGTGGTGCGCGACAGCAGGGCCCCCTCCGGCAACAGCCGGGTGAGACGCGCGGCGGTCAGCTGCAGCAGCCGGTTGCCGGCCTCCTGGCCCAGGGTATCGCTGACTTCCTGGAAGCCGTCCAGCTCCAGCAGCAGGCAGCCGGCGGGCCGCTCCTGATCAAGCACGGACTGGGTCTGTTCGGTGAGCAGTTTCTGGTTGGCGAGGCCGGTGAGTTCGTCGTAGTGCGCCTCGTAGAACAGCTTGACCTGTTCCTCCTGCTGGTCGGACACATCGCGGAACACACCCAGCATGCGGGCCGGCCGGTTGTCCTGGTCGAACACCAGCTGTGCCGAGCAACGCACCAGGGCGAGCCGCCCCAGGTCCCGGCGGTGGGCCCGGAAAGTCACTTCGAAATGGCCGCTGACCGCCGCCGCCAGGGCGCCGCGCACCACCTGGCGCACGCCGTCGCGGTCGTCCGGGTGAACGAACTCCCAGAACAAACGGGTACTGGCGGGGCCGCCCTCGGGGATGCCCACCATGCGGATAATGTTTGGTGACGCCCAGAAGGTGTTCTCACGCAGGTCGTGATCCCAGATACCCAGGTCGTCGGAATCCAACGCCGCCTGCAGCCGTTCCTCCACCACCGAGGCGGGGCTGTCGGTCCGCGCCACAATGTTCTTTTTCGCGGTAGCGGCCTCCCCGCGCGAATCCTTCATGTGATCCCCAGACAGCGTTTTCGAGCAAGGGGAGCGAACCCGAACTCGCTCCCCGCGCCTCCCCCTGGCGCCCATCTTCATGCTGTCCCTGCACGTCCCCGATGTATGCACTGGGTTTTATACCATCACGGGGCGGTGAATAGGTGCAAATATGAAAAACTGGCGTTTTAACGGTGAATTTTTGACCGCCTGGCAGGTACGGGGGCCACGGTGTGCCCCCGGTTTCAGACGCGCGGCGGGTTCATTCGATAGGCCAGCGTGTAAAGCACCGGCACCACGATCAGGGTGAGTATCGTGGCGAAGCCCAGGCCGAACATGATTACCGCCGCCATGGATTTGAAGAAGGCGTCGAACAACAACGGCACCATGCCCAGGATGGTGGTCACGGCGGTCATGCAGACCGGGCGCACCCTGGTCACGGAAGCATGGATCACCGCGTCCAGGGCGTCCGCTCCGGCTTTCAGCTCCAGCTTGATCTGCTCCACCAGAACGATGCCGTTCTTCACCAGCATGCCGGACAGGCTCAAAAAGCCCAGCAACGCCATAAAGCTGAACGGTGCGTTAAAAACCAACAACCCCACGGTCACGCCGATGATCGCCAGCGGCACCGTAGCCCAGATCACCAGCGGCTGACGCAGGCTGTCGAACAGCAGGATGGTGATAATGAACATGAAAAGGTATCCCAGCGGCACGCTGGCGAACACCGCCTTCTGGGCGTCCTGGGTGAGTTCGTATTCGCCGCCCCAGGTGAGTTCGTAGCCGGCCGGCAACGGCAGCGCTTCGATCTCCGGGCGCACGCGCCGCAGTACCTGATCGCCGGTTTCATCGCCGAGCACGTCCGGCTCCGCCTGAACGGTGAGGGTGCGTTTGCGGTCACGGCGCAGGATCAAACCGTTTTCCAGATCGGTTTCAAAGCTGGAGACGATCTGCCGGATGGCGATGTAATCCTCAAGCACCGGCGACCAAACACGTACCTGATCCAGGTTGTCCGCGCCCAGGCGCTCCTGGTCCGGGGGCCGGGCGAGGATCGGCAGCAGGTCGGCGCCATCGCGGAACAGGCCGACCTCGAGACCGGAGAAATTCATTTCCAGAGCGTCCTCGAGGTCGGCCCGGGTAACGCCGGCGCGCCGGGCCTGGGCTTGCTCGAATTGCGGCCGGATCACTTTTTCCTTCTGCCGCCAATCGTGGCGAATGCTTTCCAGGCCCGGGTCGGCTTCCATGATGGCTTCGACCTCCACGGCCAGGGCGCGCAGCACCGCCGGGTCAGGGCCGGAAAGCCGTGCCTCGATGGTGGCGTTAGCGGTGGGGCCGATCATCAAACGCTTGAGCTTGGCGAAGGCGGACGGGTGATGGTTGTCGATCCAGTCCCGGGTTTGCGCGATCACCCCATCAATGTTTTCCCGCTGGTCGACCCTGACGATCAGCTGCGCGTAGGAGGGATAGGTCTTTTGCGGGAAGTACGGCAGCATGAAACGTTGCGCGCCCTGGCCGATGGTGCTTGTCACCCCAGTAACATGCTCGGTGTCGCCCAGGGCGCCCTCCAGATGCTGCACGCGCTCGCTGGTGGCACGGATATCGCTGCCCTGGGGCAGCCAGTAATCGACCAGAAAGATGGGCGTATTGGACGGCGGGAAGAACGATTGCTTCACCAATCCGAAACCGCCCACCGCGGCCAGCAACAACACCACCATGGACAGCAGCGTCACCACCCGGTGCCGGATGGCCTTGCCCAGCAGGCGCCGGTAGAGCTGAAAGAAGCGGCCTTTATAGGGGTCCTCCCCCTGGTCCCCGTCGTCGTTTTCAGAGCCGTCCCGGTCGCGGGAAAAGATCAGGTGGCCGAAGAACGGGGTCAGCGTGATGGCCACCACCCAACTCAACATCAGGGAGATCAGCAGTACCCAGAACAGGCTGTTGGTGAATTCCCCGGAGGCATCGCTGGACAGGCCGATGGGCGCGAACGCGGTAATCGCGATCACCGTGGCGCCGAGTAGCGGCCAGGCGGTCTGCCGTACGATTTCCGCGGCGGCCGCCACCTTGGACAGCCCCCGTTTTATGCCCACCAGAATGCCTTCGGTAATGACGATGGCGTTGTCCACCAGCATCCCCAGGGCAATGATCAGCGCGCCCAGGGAAATACGCTGCAGCTCAATGCCGAGCACCGCCATGACGATAAAGGTGCCAAGAATGGTGAGCATCAGAATGCCGCCCATCAGTACACCGGAGCGCAGTCCCATGAACAGCAACAGCACGCCGATCACGATCATCACCGCCTGGGCCAGGTTCCAGAGGAAGGCGTTAACGGAACGTTCCACTTCCCGAGGCTGGTCGTAGACCGTGGACAGCTCCATGCCGGCGGGCTGACGGTAGTCCAGCTGTTCCAGCCGCTGGCGGACCCGTTCGCCCACTTCCACCACGTTAACGCCCGGCGCGAAGGAAATCCCCAGGGTCAGAGCCGGCGCGCCCTGATGGCGATAGAGATGACGCGGCACCTCACGATAGTCCCGCTCGATGTTGGCCACGTCCCCCAGGTAAACCAATTGCTCGGCGCCCGGGTCCGAGATCAACAAATCCCGCATCGCCTCCACCGAGTCGAAGTCACCGGTGGGCGCGATGCGCAGATATTCATCACCCACGCGCACCTGCCCGGCCGGGTTCACCGCGTTCTGGGTATCCAGCAGCGAGAAAATCCGGTCCTGGCTGATGCCGAGATTGGCAAGACGTTCCCGGGACAACTCGACGAACACCTGTTCCTGGCGCTGGCCGCCCACCTGGACCTTGCCGACGCCTTCCACCAATACCAGCTCACGGACCAGGACGTCGGCGTAATCCTTGAGGTCCTGATACTCATAGCCGTCGCCGGTGAGCGCCAGCAGGATGCCGTACACGTCGCCGAAGTCGTCGATCACCTGGATGCCGTTGGTGCCCGGCGGCAATCGCGGCTGCAGGTCGCGGATCTTGCGGCGCAGCTCGTCCCAGATCTGCTTCAGATCGTCTTCACGGTAGATGGGCTTCATCTCCACGGTGATCTGGGACAGACCGGCGCTGGAGATCGACGTGACGTAATCGACATAGGAGAGGCTCTGAATCGCCTTTTCCACTGGCAGGGTCACTTCCTCTTCCACTTCGCGAGAGGACGCCCCGGGGTACTCCGTGATCACCATGGCGGTTTTCAGGGTGAACTCCGGATCTTCCAGCTGCCCCAGCCGCAGAAAGCCCACGACGCCGCCGATCAGCAGCACCAGCGTGAACAGCCAGCTGACCACCCGGTGCCGGACGGCGTACTCGGCAATGTTCATTACAGCCCCCGTTCGCGCGTCAGTTCCCGCACCGCCTGGCCTTCCTCCAGGCGGTGCACGCCGGCGACCACGATGCGATCGCCCGCCGACAAGCCCTCGAGAATAGCCACGCCGTCGCCGGAAACCGCCCCCAGCGTTACCGGCTGGGCCTCCACGGTGTCGTTTTCCGTGTCCAGGCGCCACACCCGGGCACCGGTTGCTTCATCGCCGTTGAACACCGCTTCCACCGGCACGATGGGCGCGGTCTTGTCGCCTTGTCGCTCGGCGGCTCGATCGACGCGTACCGTCACGCTCATCCCTGGTAACAGCACCAGATCATCGGGCACCGGCAACGTGACCACGATGGTGTAGGCCTGGGTGGCGCCGGGGCGCGACTCATGCTCGCGGTAGACGGCGCGGAAACGCTGCTCTGGCAGGCCGGGGAACACCACCTCCGGGCGGAACGATGGCCCCAGGGGCAAAACCCGGCGGATAAAGCCCTCGGAGACCGAGAAATGCACGTCGATGGTATCCGCGCTTTGCAGGTAGAGCACCGGCTCCCGGGCTTGAACGAACTGGTGGTTTTCCTGCTCGGTGCTCGCCACCACACCATCGTAGGGCGCGGTAAGACGGGTATAGGAAAGGTTGTCCCTGGCCTGGCTCAATGCCGCCTGGGCCTGCTGATGGCGGGCGGTGAGCTCATCCAGTTCGGAATCGGCGATCATCCCCCGCTTGGACAGGGTCTGGCCACGCCGATACTGGTTCCCGGCAAGCTTGGCATCGGCCAGGCGCTGATCCAGGTCATTACGGAAGTCGCGGGCGTCCAACTCGGCAAGAAGCTCGCCCTGCTCCACCTTCTGTCCATCCCGCACGGGCAGCGCCACCAGTTGCCCGGACACCCGGAAAGCCAGTTCCGCGCGCTCCGTGGCCACCACGCGGCCCGGGTAACGGCGCACTCGATCACTGGTGTGCCCAACGGTCATGAGTTTCACGGAGACCGGTCGCGGCTGCGCGGCGGGCTCCGGCTCACCACATCCGGCAAGCCCGATAACGGCCATGCCGCCCATCAACAGCATCCATGCCCCCACAGGCATTCCTTTCAACCGCTTCATCAACACCTCTTAACAGTACTGGACGGTACAATAATGACAGAAAAAGCAACGGTGGTCACGACGGGGCGGGGCCAGGCAAAAAAAAACGGCGCCCGAAGGCGCCGTTTCTTGTTACACCGGAGAACCTGTTTTAGAACTGGTTCATGGTGTTGTCTTTACCGCCGGCTTTCAG
>CESQ01202463.1_pt1 | contig 11930 bp, 9 predicted proteins | sample 361401 | NCBI WGS metagenome assembly CESQ01 (sample SAMEA2622119, study PRJEB7988) | marine metagenome | isolation source: saline water (ENVO:00002010), including | reverse complement strand
AACCAGCTGGAAGAGTTGGCGATACAGCGATTATTGGTGCTGGAACTTGGGCTGATGACAAAATAGCAGTTTCTTGTACTGGAGTTGGAGAAGCTTACATCCGTACTTGTGCAGCACATAGTTTGGCTACGAGGTATCAATTTTCTAATAACCTATCTCAATCAGCAACTCACCTACTTGATGAAGTTGCACCGCTCGGTGGCAGAGGGGGTTTGATTGCCATTACTTCAGATGGCGATTTTGCTATGCCATTTCAAACACGTCTAATGTATCGTGGTTCATGGGAAAATGGTTCTTTAGAGGTTGGAATTGGCCCGCCACTCGAGCAATAGATATTATTTAATAATTAATTATTAACCGCTTACTATGTCTAAACATAGAGTGGGAGATAGGCGAATAATCAGTATTAGCATTCCTGAGGAATTAGCAGTAAGGTTAGACCGTAGCGTTGGTAAAGGCAAATCGGGGCGAAGTGCTACCATTGCCAAAATGATTGACGGCGCATTAAACCCCAAGATTATTTCAAAGGCTGAAAAAGCGATAAAACCTGCAAAAAAAGATAGTGTGGGCGTACGTATTGAAAGCGATACCATGGGTGATTTAGAGGTTGCAAGTGACCGATATTATGGTTGTCAAACCGCTAGATCGTTAATCAATTTTGATATCGGCAATGATACCATGCCAAGAGGAGTAATCCGCTCTTTTGGTATACTCAAACAAGCCGCAGCGAAGACCAATGTGGCATTAAAACAACTAGATTCAGATATTGGGCAATTGATTATCCAGGCAGCACAAGAAGTCATTGATGGCGATTTAGATGAGCATTTCCCACTAAGAGTTTGGCAAACCGGCAGTGGAACACAATCAAACATGAATACCAATGAAGTGATTGCCAATCGGGCAATAGAAATCGCTGGAGGAGAGTTAGGTTCGAAGACGCCTGTACATCCAAATGATCATGTAAATCGCGCTCAATCGTCAAACGATACATTTCCGACTGCAATGCACATAGCATCATCGGAAGCCTTTGTTCATGATTTACTACCTAGCGTAAGAGCATTGAGAAATGCTTTAGATGATAAAGCAAAACAATGGTCTGATATTGTTAAAATTGGTCGCACCCATCTAATGGATGCTGTTCCTTTGACCCTTGGTCAAGAAGTTTCAGGATGGGTATCTCAATTAGATGCTGATTTGAGGAGATTAGATTTTGCTCTCGATGATTTATTCGAACTGGCGCTTGGCGGGACAGCTGTAGGAACGGGTCTTAACACCCACCCACTTTTCGCTCAAATGGTTGCTGATGAGATATCGAATATTACCGGCTTGACCTTTGTCAGTGCAGATAACAAATTTGCTCAATTAGCAGCTCATGATGCAGTTGTTGCAGCGAGTGGGGCATTGAATACATTAGCAGTGAGTTTGATGAAGATAGCCAATGATATTCGTTGGTTGGGATCAGGTCCAAGATGCGGCCTTGGAGAACTTGCTCTCCCAGCAAATGAACCAGGCTCCTCGATAATGCCGGGTAAAGTGAATCCAACACAGGCGGAGGCAATGACGATGGTTTGTTGTCAAGTAATGGGCAATCACACAGCAATCACGGTTGGCGGTTCTCAAGGCAACTTTGAGTTGAATGTATACAAGCCAATGATGATTCACAATTTATTGCATTCAATTAGACTACTAACAGACTCATGTCGTTCAATGAGGGAAAATTGCGTTGAAGGATTAGAGCCCGTAGCAGACAGCATCAATCAACATCTTGAAAATTCCCTCATGTTAGTTACTGCTCTAAACAATCACATTGGTTATGATAAGGCAGCAAAAATAGCTAAGAACGCCCATGAAAAAGGGTTGACATTAAGAGCTTCTGCGTTGGCATTAGAGTACCTAACCAATGAGGAGTTTGATGAGTGGGTAAGGCCAGAACAGATGATAGGGCCATCAGTAAAATGATTACAGGAAATCCGAGAGTGACATTTGCCTAGCGCGGTCGTTTTGAAATAGTGAATCGGTACTATTTGCTAACCATTCTACATTTTGCTTAGTGTAAGTATCTACGCCATATTTTTCCATTACGTGTAATGTTACTTTGATATATTTTCTAACCGCTCCTTCAGATACTGTGAGAGCTAAGTTGCCGTTACACAAATCTCCTGTTGATTTTGCAATCCCGAGTGAACCAAAACCGGCATTATTAGCTTTACTAATCTGTATGCACTTGCCCGAAATAGGCATTCTGCGATAGGAATGCCCACATTTCAAACATCTTACTTTTTGTCTAGCAAAGGCGTTTAGATTACCTCTCAAATCGGGAAGGAAATGCGATCGAATTACACTTGAAGCAACCTTTCTAACATCTACTGCTCGTAATATGTGGCCAAGGTCAAGTTGACCATTCATTTTGTCGATCATAGTATCAAGAGTTTTGTATGCTGAAAGCGCAGGACCAGTAGAAATAGATTCACAATCATGAGTAAATCCATATCCTCTGACAGCAGCAACAGACCCCAATCGGCGCTCTACAAAGTCAACTCGGTTTGCTATAGTTTTCGGGTGAGGGCAGTCTTGCGTTGCCTCATAGAAGTCTCGTTCATAATACCACCCAGAGTCAACATTGAGGGCCTCTTTATCAACCTCAGTGGGGTTTAATCTGGTTGTCAAAACGAGAGGAGCATCCATTTGCCCACCTCTATTTGCCGGTAGAATTTCACGACTAAAATTCAGCAACCCATCCATCAACAACATAATTGCATCTTCATCACCATCGCAATTTCTTCTTTTTGAAGCGTGAAATAGCGGATGAGCATAACCGCCAGAACAATCTGCCCATCCAATAATTCTCGATAGTACCCCTCCTGAAGTGTGAGGAGCAAGAGCACAAATCAAATGGCCAACTAAGTCTTCTGCACTTGACACATTGTAATAAGGTTCAAGCCCATAATAACGAGTCAATAATTCATCAACAAATTGAGCAGTTCGTACAAAATAATCAGCAGCATTTTTTGCCACAATAAAGTCTTGCGGGTATAATTCCAACATTTGGTCATCAGAGATTAATTCATTGCCAAGGTAGTCATGAGTATAACCCAAATTGACCAATCGTTTCCAAGAAACATCAATTTCTTTAGGCTTGAAATGAGTAACAGGGACATCACTCATATCAAATCTTACAGTCCCATCTCTAAACACAGGAATATCATATTTTGCCCTTAAAATCCCCTTTTCTAATGCTTCAGGAGTCTGATTTTTACTGGCAATTTTTTTCATACATTTGATACTATTTGGTAGTCTTTCAAGTCCAAGATTAATCATCGCATCTTCAATCATCGAGGCAATTGGAACAGTAGTAATCTCGCCTCTTCTTCGTCTATTTGCTTCAAGCTCTTTCTTGAACTCAGTTCTACCGCCGCATTTTTCTCCAACGATTGTCCCACCATATTCATCGATTTTTCTATGGTGGCATGATAGCATTGGCGATTTTTTCCCACATGCAATACAGGTTCTAAGGCCTAACTGAATACGGATATCCTTCTTATCTGCTGCATTGGTAAGCAACCTTTGGTTGCCTCCATTCAATTCGATTGGAAACAAGGTATGAGCCATCGGATTCATAATTCTAGGTGCTGATTTTTCTGGGCGGCCCATTCGACAACCGATTCTTACTGGTGCTGAATGATGCCATCTTAATTTGGATATCTTCTTTATTACCGGCAAAATTCCGTCAACTCGATGATTGTCTCGATCTATTTGTGCAGCTAAGAATTTGTTAGCATCTTTAGGCCCTTCGTCAGGGATGCTGGCTGCGGCAATACGGCCAATTTCATCGGTCTCGGCGATTGATTTGCCCAATTGTCTAGCATTGGTTTCGGCAGAAATACGCTGAATAGCTCGCTCCTTCTCCAATTCTTCTAAACGGGATTCTTCTTTTTCTAATACAGTTTCAGCAAGTTTTAGTTTAGCAATCCTATCTTCAAATATTTTCTTTGAATCAACAATCATTATTGGTTTGCCGCCATCAATCGAGAAACCAAATGCTTCCATCATTGATGACCAGCCGCTAGTAATTACCAAGTCATCACCATCATGATGGTGTGCAAGGCCTAAGATGAGTGCAGCGCCCTTTGCAAGGCCATGTTGTTGCAAAGTCCATAATGCCGATAACTTGTGATCAAAAATAAAATCGCTAACAGAAAACCTTGGACCAGGGACCTCTTCAATATCATCTACAGAAATTTCTGCTGGAGTCATCTCTAGCATAATTTCGGATTTCCAATTGATAACACCATCCTTGATTCTCAGACATTTTTCTTCACGCCTGGGCATCAAATTTTGATTTGAATTTCCTTTCAAATCTTCAACTGATGCTTGCTTAAGCAATTCGATAAAATCAGGCACCCACTCAATAGGTAAATCAAGAAACCATGGATTATGTGAAGGTGGTAAAGAAGTTTTGAATTTTTCAGCAATTTCTTTTGCTTGTAGCCAATTTGGTTGTTGTGTAACTAAGAATCTATGCCATTGCCGCCTTACATTAAATCTAAGATCGGCATCTGGAAATTGCTCCTTTGATAATCCTGGCACTCCAGTCGGGCACTCTTTTCTTACTAAACCCATAATCGAGCAGAAGTTTGCAACTAATTCGGGAGAACTTAACTCTTCAATTAAATCACTAGCCCACCAATCCATTGAATATCCTGCAGGAACAAGATTCTTGTTATTCTCCATAAATTCTCCATAGCCAATTACAATCTCGCCATTATCCCATATTGCTCCAATATCATCTTTTACTTCATTGAAACTTTCAATAGTGTCACAACGCGTAAACCTTCCATCGCGAAGTACAACCCATGGCCCATCAGTATTACTTGAAGGAGTAATGGCACAAGCCTTCCCAGGGCGTTCAATTTTCATTTGAGTTCCGATTGTGATAAAATCATCCATTGCTAGCATGCAAGCAGGATTAACCGAAGCCGCCGCAAGTCCAGAGGGTCTTGACCGACCATATCTTAATCTAAACCCTCCGGGCTCTTGTGGGGCGCCAAAGACCGGTCTGCCCGCAATAATATCATTCATGAATTTAGTAATGGGCTCAACTAGCCGGGATTTGAATTTGCCTTTTTCCGAGTCATCATCTTTCTTATCCTTTTCAGCAAATTTAGTGATAAAATCCCATCCAGATATCTTCATCCTCTCGGTATGTTTTCGAATTTTTGGGGCTTTCAAGCACATACCTTCACCAATTACTAATAGGACCCCTCCTCTAATTCTTGCTTCGTCAATATTTCTCACATTGCCGTAACCAGAACACTCAATTCTTTCAGTGGATTCACCATTGATCATTACTGGACATGCCCTAACAATTTCATCTATTTCTTCGGGACTTGGACGATATTGTAAGTTGCCGCGATACAAACCAAACTCTTCTTTGACACGTTCTACTTCAGGGTCCGTTGGCTGATATCTTCCAACATTTAACTCGATTCTAATCATGTCTGCAATCAATACAGCAAGGGCTTGGGCGGTACCTCCCGCGGCCCGTATCGGTCCTGCAAAATGGACAGATACGAACTGAGAACCATCAAGATTATTCAATAAACGAACCTCACTAATTCCTTCAAGAGGAGCTACTAGGACCGCTTCGGTAAGGATTGCCAGCCCAACACGTAAACCAACATCTATTGCAGTAACCAAATCATGCCCTTGATCACGAAATCCACGTGCAACCGATTGAGCCATCAGCATTGAAGTCGTTTCACGGTCATGTTTAGCGAGCATTTTACGAATATCATCTGCAACCTCGTATTCCCCAAGATATTCTACGAGCAATTTTTCGGTTCTTCCTGCGAGGTCAGCCGCTCTTGGTATTTCGACAAATGGCTTGTAGTCAAGGTTTTTCCCTCTTGCTATTTCAGCAATACGATAAGCATCATCGGTTTTTTCATCCATCCATTGCTGATAACTATTCATTTCATTTTTAAGTCTTGAAATATCTAATCCATCGGTTGGATTTAGGTCGAATTTCGCATTGACCGTATCCGACATAACCCTCACTATTTGACAAGAAAGCCGGCCGCTTATCAAAAATTGCCCAAATCTTGTGTTGGAAAAATAAATCATGGCGGTTTTTGTAATATAATTAGCAAATTGGCAAGGAAAGTTGATTATCCATTTTGCCAACCAATCACAGATGAGCACTTCACAATCAATACGAAGTCATCCAAAATGGCCAAGACTTGTTGATTTAGTAAGAGAATTAGCCTTCATAGATGGCGGAAGCGATACTGCATTTACATTGGCTAGCGGCCGACAATCTCGCTGGTTTTTTGATACCAAACCAGTGATGATGCATCCAGAAGCTAGTCATTTAATCGGTGAAATGCTTAATCTCCGAATGGATGAATTAGGTGCTGATTTTGTCGGAGGCTTAGAATTAGGGGCGGTTCCTTTGACAGCGATTGCAGTGGCGATGTCTTCCAAAGACTCACCAAGAAGAGGCTTCATGGTCCGTAAAGAACCTAAGGGTAGAGGTGGACGTAAGACTAACAATCCACCAGGAATAGAGGGCTCATCATTGTCTGCAGGTGGAAAAATCGTCATCGTTGAAGATGTCACCACTACTGGCGGTTCTGCAATTAAGGCGGTTGAAAGAATACACAATGACACTAATTGTGAAGTTATAGCAGTAATCAGTATAGTGGATCGTCAAGAAGGGGCGGTAGAAGCATTTTCTTCGGCCGGAATAAAGTTTGAGAGCATAATGAACAGAAGCGATGTTGCTGAACTTTGAGGGATTATATGCCTCGGATAATCCATCCCCTATCCGAGCCGAGTAAGGGGCTGTTCGAAAATAATCCAGATAAGACCTCAATTGAACAGTTCAGATTTTTCCATGCTGATGAAGGAAAGCCCCTAGCAACACCTTGGCAAGTTGCGCTTTCAAGAGCAATTATGTTACGAGATTATCAATTGCCAGAAGGAATAATTCTAGATTGCGCATGCGGTAGCGGAATCCAAATTTCAGCCTATTCAGAAATTTTGAAACGTCCAATAGTGGGTATTGAGTTGAATGAAAACCGAGCCCGGGCAAGCGCTGTAAATTTCCGTACAGTTTTCACTGAACGAGGTGACAATTCCCTCAATCGATTACAAGACAGTATTATTTTAGTAGGCGATGGCCGAAATGGGGCTGAAATAATGACAACCATTGCTTCCAAAGGCTTCCAATATCAACAAGTAGCATTCCTTCATTTAGATCCAGCAAGGCCACGCAATAGTCGTGCTCATGCATTGTCTGAGATGGCACCTAGATTAGATGAGGTATTTGCTGGTTGGAAACCATATCTTGCAACAGGAAAAACAGGGCCAGCAATATTGCTTGATTTATCTCCTCGATTATCAGCAAGTCAAATGCTCGAGGTTGAGGACTTAGTTGAGGAGTTTTGGCCTAATACAAATAAAACCTGGACTTGGACTTCTCGTGGTAGAGGCAGAGTAGACCGTCTTGCTCTTTGGTTGGGCCCAATCGCTGAACAAAACAAGATTCGTCGCTTTGTTAGAATACCCCCAGATCCGACTAGACCGCCATTCATAATGTTGGGTGGAGCGCCAATTACAGCAATTGATGAGGCTACCAAGGGGCAGCGCGTCACTGCACAAAGAGGCAATTATGCTTCGATAATTGACTCAGCATTAGTTGAATCGGGATTGGCTGATGATTGGCTTGAAACATTATCTTTTGGCACCGATTATACTTGGGCAGAAGCAAAAGGTAGAAGACCAGTAATTTATCATTCCAAACCGATTGCAAATAACCCAAGTGAAGTAGGTAATTTAGTTGTTACATCGGGTCGAATAATCGATTTAATAAATCTTGAATTAACTATTGAAACGGTTGATAATTTTGTTGAGATTTGTTTGGAGCACGACATAAATAAATTGACCATAAGAGCCGGTTTAGATCCAGATATACAACCCAAATTACAGGGTTCTCTCGACCGCCAACTAGCAAGACGCCATGGTTCAAAGAAGGCCTTTTTATTACGTAATTCTAATGAGGAAAATTACTTACTTTGCGTTACTAATTAACTACTATTTTCGCATAATTTCTCAGATCAAAAACAACTTGCAGCATCGCGGTCTTGATATATAGGAGGTTGGTCGGGAACTTGCTTCACACTGTGTGTAAGCAACAAGGTGAAAAGAAATGGCGCAACCGAAAACCGAAGACTTAGGTGAAGATTTTTCTTACATACTTCGTATGACAGATACCGACATTGATGGTCTAAAACCGCTTGCTACGGCGCTGACAGCTGTCAAAGGAGTCGGAGCAAGAACCGCTATTCAAATCTGTAAAAACACTGGATTTGACGCGTCTTCTCTTGCAGGCCATCTGTCAACTGAAGACCAAGAAAAACTCAGACTAGCTATCGAAGGTTACCAAGCATCGGTTCCATGGTGGATGCTAAACCGAGAAAGAGATATCGAAACCGGTGAAGATCTTCATCTAACCGGGCAACAAGTTAAATTTACACTTAAAGACGATATAACTAGACTACGTTCAATCAAATGTTACCGTGGCGTTAGGCACGCAAGTGGCAACAAGGTACGTGGGCAAAGAGGCCGTTCAAATGGCCGTGGCGGCCTAACACTAGGTGTGAGCAAGAAGAAATGAGGGATTTAGATGGGAGAGCCAAAATTTTCGAGACCTAAGTTTGACACGCCTTCACATCCTTGGAAGGCAGCACGAATAGAAGAAGAGCATGCTATCAAAGCCCAACACGGCTTGAAGAATATGCGCGAAATTTGGAAGGCAAAATCCCAGCTAAGGCGCCATCGAAGACAAGCAATGCGCTTGATTGGTATGGTTGATACCAGTGAAGGACACGGAAGGAAAGAAATGGAAGACCTTCTACGTTCGTTGAATAACAAGGGATTAATCCAGTCTGATGCTTCCCTTGACGACATTCTTTCTTTGGGGACAGAAGATATCTTGAATCGACGTCTTCAAGCCCAAGTTTACTACAAAGGGCTTGCTGCAACCATGAAGCAAGCAAGACAATTGGTCAATCACGGATTAATTTGTATTGGGGATCAAAAAGTTACCATTCCATCTTATCCTGTATCACGCGATGAAGAAGAATTAATCAAGTATCACCCAAGTAGTGACTTGAACAATCCTGAACATGCAATTAGAAAAGCAATTGAAGGACGCCGAGAAAAGGCAGAATATGCTGTTGACGAGGTCGACCCTGAGGCCACTCCAGAATTTGCTGCTGAAGTAAAGGAAGCAGCAGAAGCCGCACCATCAGTAGAAGAGGCAGGAGGCGATGAATGATGACTCGTAGAGCAATCGTCAACATTTTCAGTTCATACAACAACATTTTGATGACTGCCACCGATTTAACAGGTGCAGAAACCATCACCACTTGTTCTGGCGGACAAATGGTAAAATCATCTAAGGATAGTGGCGGACAATTCGCAGCTACTAGAGCTGCTGAAAAGTTAGCAGATGCATTAAAAGACAAAGAATTCACTCAATTAATCGTCAAATATCGAGCCCCTGGAGGCAACTTGTCAAATAATACAGGACCAGGCGCACAAGCAGCAATTAGAGCACTAACTCGTGCTGGAATGACTATTACTAGAATAGAAGATGTCACTCCAATCGCTCACGATGGGACCAAGAAGAAAGGCGGCCGACGTGGCCGACGTGTATGATACAGTGGTGATATAGTGAAAGCAGAGATTGTAGAAGGCTGGCCAAAAGAAAACTCAATTAGGATCACACTTAGTGAAACGGATGCTTCCCAAGTAAACGCAATTAGGAGAGCCCTTATTTCCGATGTACCAAAACTAGCAATAACAAGAGTCAATATTAGCCAAGGCGTAGTAGAAAACGAGGGCCAGATACTAGAATCTGTCAACGTTCTTCCCGACGAAATGTTAGCGCACAGGCTAGCAATGCTTCCAATTCCAACATATCCAGAAGAAAATTTGGCATTCTTTGAAACATGCCCAGTTTGTGCCGAGATGGTAGAGGCAGAGAAGGGTTGCCCACAATGTCAAGTTTTGTACTCATTGAATGTTCAAGGCCCAGCAGCCGACGCAGAAGAAGACTATATCACAGTCTATGCTGGTGATTTAACCACAATTTCTGATCCAATGTTTGATATCAAAGAAGAACATCATAGAATTCCAATTACTATTCTGTCCAAGGGGCAATACCTGGAGTTGTATGCCTTTGCAACACTCGGTCGTGGCTCAAGCCACCAAAAATGGTCACCTGTTGCAGGTGTAGGATTTAGTGGAAGAAACATCATCAAGTTAAACAACGCTAAGAAAGCAGAAACACTCTTTTCACTTAACCTAAAAACTACTGATGGCAGAGATATCGATTCAAAGTTATTCGGCAAGGGTAAGACAGTTGAAGATGTAAATACCGTGATAGATTTAGAAAGGGCACTTCATCAAGTTGGCCCAGGTACAGGCCGAGAAGCAGACTTTGATGGAGCAATTTCAATTGAGCCAGTTGATGGAAGTTATATTTTGTCTTATGAAACTGATGGCAGTTTAGACCCAGTTGCCGCATTTAATCTAGCAATGGATGAGTTATCCAATAGATTTGCAGGACTAAATGAAGAAATTTCTTCTGCATTAAAGTGAATTTAATAGTGAGTAAATTCAATTCCCAGTGGGGAATGGACTACCTTTCTCCCATTATCTGCTACATGGCCAATAATTTGTACCCCAGACATTTTTACTTGTAACCAAGCACAGATGTCATCAGCGTATTGATGATTGACTGCAATAATCATACCACATCCCATGTTGAATGTTCGATACATTTCCCACGTATCCACTCCACCACTTTCAGCAAGCCAAGTAAATTCAGGATGAGGAGTCAGTGGATTACTAATCTCCCATCCAAGACTATCGTGCAGTCTTAGTAAGTTAGACAATCCCCCTCCAGTGACATGACAAATTCCTCGAAGATCTTGTACGCCAAATTCGCTTTCATTGGATTGAGCATGTTTGATTAAATCTACGATAGGATCACAATAAATTCTAGTTGGATTGAGAAAAACCTCTCCTAAACTAACATTCTCATTTGTTTTATTAAAACGCAAAATTTCTCTCGTTGAACTATTACAGTCAAATGGGGCAGCATCGGTATATTGCATACCAGAGTGCTCCATGATTCTACGTACAAGAGAATATCCGTTTGAATGGATTCCAGAAGATGGCAGTCCGATTAAAATATCTCCACTTTTCAAATGTTCTCCAGTTATCGCTTCACCCTTTTTCAAATAACCAAGAGCGGTGCCAGATAAGTCTAATTCGGTAACAATGCCAGGGAGAGACGCAGTTTCTCCACCAGCAAGAGTAACTCGTGCTAAACGACATGCTTCTGCAAGCGATGCTCCAAGGGCAGCATGAACTTCTGGGTCAGGTTTTGGAACCGCAACATAGTCGACAAAAGCAATTGGTTCAGCACCGACACAAAGCAAATCATTGACATTCATTGCCATGCAATCTATTCCAACACCAGACCATTGGTTTAGCATAGAAGCAATTTGTAATTTACTACCCACTCCATCAGTTGCTAATGCCAGTAAATGGTCACCAAATTCAATCAGGCCGCCAAATCCACCGGGTAAATCTACAGGAGCTCCAGGCGTTCCAGTTTGGCGCACAGATCTCCCTAGTGAAGAAATTAGAGAAGCGACAGCTGAGCCTTCTAAGTCGATATCGACCCCAGCGCTGGCGTAGTCCATTTTATCAGCCATATTTATTCCAGCAGTAGACAGGCAATGAATAAATCGGCTCAATCATGGAGTGCTTTTGCTAGCAATGGCATACTAATATCAAGCCTATGCTCAATACCCGAGTGGGTACCTTCAAATTCTTCCCAGTGATGATTGATT